>VOFK01004050.1_pt1 | contig 234932 bp, 241 predicted proteins | sample 5384121 | NCBI WGS metagenome assembly VOFK01 (sample SAMN12384730, study PRJNA508395) | human gut metagenome | isolation source: healthy gut J | host: Homo sapiens | reverse complement strand
CGCACATTCGTTTTTTTTGGTTATTGTTCAGTTTTTCAAGGTTCTGCCTGCCGCCGCATTTCGGCGACTTGTATATAATAGCATTCCCCGTTACTTCTGTCAACACCTTTTTTGTAACATTTTTTTATATTTTTTGCATGATACACCAGGCAGCGTTGGCAACGTCTCCCGCTTGACTACAAGCCATTCCCCAGTTATTTTTTTGAAAAAATAACTGTTTATTGCATTGTCCGCCGTCCAAAAACGCTTCTATAATAGTTTACCTTTTACTGAATTTACAAATCCTGCCACACTAAAAATAAAAATCCGGCTTTGCCTTCTACAGCAAAACCGGATTCGAACAACTTAATCCAAACTATTATTCCCGATGTGCCTCCATCGAACGGCTGGCAATAATATCTACTCCCAATCCCAGAATATTTTCTACAATAATCTGGCCTTCAGTCACCGGAGCCTTTACGGCTATTTGGCGCAATGCCGCAGCACAATCCAAAATACGTTCTTTAGGCAGTGTAGTTTTAGATACGACGGGCAATAATGGTAAAAGTCCTCCTTTTACCTGTACGGTACTTGTCAGCATCCGCTTGGGGGCAACTACTTCATCATGGGCATATTTAGGACCACGGGGGCAGGTATTACCGGTAACACTTGTTACCGCACCGTCTTCTATAGTAACAGTCATCTCACAACCCAAAGGGCACATGATACAGTTCATTATACGAGTTTCTACAGCCATTTTTATGCCTCCTTGTTCAATGCCACAGTCAAAGTTTCTCCGATAAGCGCTGTCTTTTCTGCTGGAATATCGACAGCAATCATTTCACTTGGCTTGGCAACAGGCAGCATTTTTGTCAAAATGACATTTTCGCCGCTCTTTACTTCTAATTTTACTTTACGTTCCGGATTGGCAACACGCATAAATAAACGTGCTTTTTCACCATTTTCGGGCAGAGACAGTCTTTGCGGTACACATGTACGTACTCCGTTCGAGGCAATCACATTTACTGTACGCAAGTCGCCATCCAATTTTTCCTGCGCATCTAACGCTGCAAATTTACCTGCTATTTCCGCTTCTTCCGAAACAAAATCTACCAGGTCGTGTACATGTACAACATTGCCGGCAGCATAAAAACCAGGAAGACTGGTACGGCGGCGTTGGTCTACGATAGGGCCGCTGGTCAGAGGATGCATCTCTAAATCCAAACTGCGCGATAGTTCATTTTCCGGAATCAAGCCGACAGAAAGCAGTAAAGTATCACATTCAATATCAAATTCAGTCCCAGCAATCGGCTGCATTTTTTCGTTGACCTTTGCTACAGTTACACCGGTAACGCGATCACGTCCGTGGATCTTTGTGATAGTATGGGAAAGATACAAAGGAATATCATAATCATCAAGACACTGCACTATATTACGGGTCAAACCATTGGAAAACGGGCAGATTTCCAAAACGGCATGCACTTTACAGCCCTCCAGGCTCATTCTCCTCGCCATGATTAATCCAATATCACCGCTGCCTAAAATTACTATTTTATGTCCAGGCAGATAACCTTCCATATTGACCATCCGCTGCGCCGCTCCGGCAGTAAAAACACCTGCCGGCCGTTCACCCGGAATTCTGATCGCACCGCGTGTACGTTCGCGGCAGCCCATAGTCAGAATAACGGTTCTGCCTGCAATTTTCAGCAGTCCATGTTCAGGGCTGACTGCAATTACCGTTTTGTCCTGCAAAACTTCCAAAACCATCGTATCAACCAAGGTTTCTATTTCCGGTTTATCTTTGATCATTTCAATGCAACGATAAGCATATCCGGGTCCAGTCAGCTCTTCTTTAAAATGATGCAAGCCAAAACCATTATGAATGCACTGCTGCAGAATGCCGCCTAATTCCCGGTCACGCTCAATAACCAAAATACTTTCAGCACCATTCTGCCAAGCGCTATAAGCAGCAGAAAGTCCAGCCGGACCACCGCCGACAATAATTACGTCATATAAATTTTTCATTTTTATGCTTCCCCCTCATCTGCATAGTTTTTTTCATAAAACAAATGAGAATCAGCACGTTCTTTCAAAACTTCCGGTACGGGTATACCCAGTTCCCGTGCCAGGATCTGGGTAACGCGCGGACCGCAGAAACCGCCCTGACAGCGTCCCATACCGGCACGCGTACGGCGTTTAACACCGTCAACTGTTTTAGCTCCGCAGGGCGCTTTGATAGCAGCGATAATCTCCGCTTCCGTGACCGTTTCACAACGACAGATAACACGGCCATACAATCTATTTTTTTCAATAAGCTTTGCCTGCTCCTCATGTGACAATCTATGAAAAAGAGGATTTTGCGGTAAAGCAGCTTTAAAATCAGCTTTTACAGCGGCCGGACAATATGCCAACACAGCTTCAACAATCATTTCGGCTACTGCCGGAGCAGCTGTCAGTCCAGGCGATTGCATCCCTGCAGCATTAAACAAACCTGCTACAGGTGAAGCGCCGATGACAAAATCTCCGCTGCCGGAAACTGCACGCAGCCCTGCAAATTCAGTAATCGAAGCACCCATCGGCAAATTTGGAATCAGTTTTCTGGCAGAATTCATAATTTCGTCCATCCCTGTCAGAGTAACGGTAGTATCTTCCTTATTCTCCATATCCTGTGCATTAGGACCGATAAATGTATTGCCATGCGTAGTCGTACAGATCAGTATACCTTTAGACTTTTTATTAGGTGTTGGGAAAACAACGCCTTTAACCAAACTGGCTGCAGCAGTTTTATCAAAAAGAATATATTCGCCGCGGCGCGGATGAATAGTGAAGCTTTCATCGCCAGCCAAACGAGCGATACCATCTGCATAAACACCACCGGCATTTATGACACAAGCAGCCTTGATCAAACCTTTTGAAGTTTCTACAGCCGTAATTCTACCAGCTTCCTTAATAAATCCAGTTACACGGCAGTCCGTAACTACTTCAGCGCCATTCTGCACTGCACATTGCGCAAAAGCCACAGCCATGGCAAAAGGCCAGCAAACGCCTGCCGACGGCGCCCATAAAGCGCCAACAACTGTTGTCAGATTTTTTTCTTTGGCTAAAACTTCTTCTCTATTTAAAATACGCAGGCCTTCAACGCCGTTTTTCTGACCGCGTTCCAATAATTCCTGTAAAGTCTGCATTTCTTCTTCACTGGTAGCAGCAACAAGAGAACCTGTCCATTCAATATCCAGACCTAATTCTTTTTGCAGCTCATGATATAATTTATTGCCGCGTACATTAGTAACAGCTTTTAAACTGCCTGTCGGCGCGTCAAAACCAGCATGTAAAATAGCACTGTTAGCTTTCGTAGTACCTGCAGCAAGGTCCGGTTCTTTTTCAACAAGCACGCATTTTAAATCATACTTCGACAACTCACGCAGAATTGCAGTACCAACAATACCGCCGCCGATAACAACGACATCCGCTGTTTTGAAAAATTCCATCATTTCACATCCTAAACAAAAATTCTAAGTTATACTTAGTAATTTTATCACATTCTTTACAAAAAAAGAACTTACTTTATAGTTTTTACAAGAAAAATTTCATTTTTTGTCACCCACGGGACTTTTAAAGTCCCTATTACTTGAAAAAATATCCTGTCAAATTTGACAGGATATTTTAAAAATTATTTTACAGCTTTATCCGGAAAAATTTTATTTAAAAAATCTATACATTTATCACTCACCGGCGTCAGTAAAACCCAACTCAAACCAACCAAAGAAATACTTAAAGAACCTACAACAATATCTGTAAACCAGTGCGCTCCGGCCATAATACGCGGCAGCATAAAAATTATTAAAATAATGCAGCTGACGGCAAAAGCTTTTTTGCCAAAATATCTCAGCATGAAACCGGCATAAATCATCAGCATCAGACCATGATCGCCTGGAAAACTGTCGCCAGAATAATCCTTAGTTTTAAAAACCAGCATTTTACTGACACGATGAATATTTTCAAAAAATCCTGTCGGACTGCATCGCTGTACAGGAATCAAATGCCCCAGCTGATTTAATATTACCGCAAAAAACAGCATCGTGACACCGATAAACCACATTTTTCGTTTACCTAAATGATCCTGTTTAGAATAATAATAACCATATAATGCCAACATAGCCATTAAAGAAATTATATCGAAATGACGTACATTAGTCAGACCGACAAAATAAGTAAAAGAGCTTTCAGGTTGAAGCTGTTCATTAAAGTAATAGAAAATGCTTTTATCCAATGTAAACCAAAAACCATGTTCAGCAGGTAAATACCAGCTAAAAAATATTGTTAAACCTACAGCATTTAAAAATATAATTTTTCCTAAGTTTTTTCCCACTTCCGACTCCTTTTACTGCGCCTCTTTCTGCAAGTCCTTCAACAATTCCTGTTGTTTGCCTGCATCTAATAACTTAATCATTTTATTTTCCACTATTCTTACAGCTGCTGCATCAATAGCGGCTGTTGTCAATTTATTTGTTTTTACAGCTTCCAGTACACCTTGATAAACCTGCTGCTGATGTTCATAATTATGACAAACCAGCAAAACATCAACTCCGGCCTGAACTGCTGCAACCCCCATTTCACGAAAACCATACATACTTGTTAAAGCTCCCATTTCCATATCATCTGTAATGACGATACCCTGAAAACCAAGCTCATTACGCAGAAAATTATTGATTACCTGAGGTGAAACACTGGCCGGCAATGTATCCATTCCTGTATAAATCAAATGCCCTACCATAACCATAAAATCCTGGTTGTCAAAATTTTGGATAATATTTTTAAATGGTATTGTGTCTTCTTGCAATAAAATCTCTTTAGAAGCTGTAATCCGATATTGTTCTGTATGCGGATCGACCTCACTTTTTCCCATACCGGGGAAATGTTTCAAGCTGTAAATAATTCCTGCCTGATCATAACCACGGCAGGCCGCTTCGGTAAACTTGCTCACGGACGCAGCATCGTGCCCATAAGATCTTCCATAAGGAATACCAATATCTAAAACAGGAGCAAAATTTACATTGAAACCAATCGTCTCCAATTCCATAGCTGTCTGGTAAGCCCAGCGACGTGCATCTTCAGGAGTGCCCTGTTCAGCTATTCTGGCTGCTGCAGGAGCAACGGTCAACCCCTGCTTCATTCTGACAACCATCCCGCCTTCCTGGTCAACACATAAATAAAGCGGTAATTTATTATATTCTTTATTCAGTCGCTGCAGGTTAGCATTCAGTCCTGTAACCTGATATTTATTATTCATATTGCGGTCAAATAAAATCACGCCGCCAACATGATAATCTCGCAGCATGCTCAACGCACCCTCGTCTATTTCCGTACCATCAATACCGATCAGCAGCATTTGTCCGATTTTTTCTTCTAAACTCATATCGGCAACCATTTTTACAGCCGCATCATGCAATGTAGGATTTTTTACTTCCGATTTAGGTTCAGCACTCTGCCCACAGCCAGTAAACAAAAAAACCGTCATAAAAACTATAAAAGACAGTCCTCTGCCGGCAGAAAATATTCTTTTCATAGTTACCTCATTTCTAAAATTTAGCTATATGTATATTTTAACATATTTTCTTTAATTTTTACAAATAGTTTTCAATCGTCTCTCTTGAAAAATTGACAGCTTCATTCGATTAAATTAGAATAAAATTAAAAAGAAAAGCAGGTGATAACTAATGAAACGTATTCTTTATCTGACCTTAACTATCATGCTTTGTCTGACATTTTTTACTGCTGTAACCTGGGCTGAGGAAAAAGCTTCTGCCGCCTCAGATAAAATTCTGAGCCAACAGCAAGTCGATGAGCTTTTGCAGGCTGATGATAATCCGGCTGCTTATGTTAAGATAGACGAAGATGCTTACAAGGTCTATCCTGATTTTAAAGATAAAAAAGCAGTCCGTAAAGAACTGTTAAAAAATCTTCCTACTAACAAAGTGCTTTATTTACTGACAGCCAGTGAGCAGACTTTCACTCTGGCTTTTGATGTAGTAAAGGATCTGGAAAAATCAGGCCGTCTTTATGATAACAGCCGTTATATGGGTGGTAAAGATGATTCTGATGCCGGCGCTGAAAACATAAAGGCAAATATTCATAAGTTCTGGTTTATGAAAATCCCCCGCGGCAGCACTGTTTATGATGACGGTGTAAATGTTGGTATCGGAATCGGTATCGGCCGGCGACATCGCGGCGGTATCGGTATCGGCTGGTAAAATTTATACAAAAAAGAAAAAGCCCTGCTCAGCAGGGCTTTTTTATTTTATTCTTCTGTAGCCTGGGATGTTTCTATGATCTCATCAGAAACATCGACTGTTTCCGTCTGCACATCATCTGTTATTACTTCTTCTGTAACGTCATCTTCAGCCTGCTGAACGGCAGCCAAAGAAACTACTTTATCATCATCATTCAATGTCATCAGTTTAACGCCCTGAGCATTACGTCCAAATTGGGAAATGCCTTCGACGTCAATACGGATAATGATGCCGGCAGCAGTTATCATCATAATCTCCTGCCCTGGAGTAATAACCTTCATTCCAATCACAATGCCGGTCTTTTCATTTACTTTGATATTTATTACGCCCTTACCACCACGAGTCTGTTTGCGATACTCGCTGACAGAGGTGCGTTTACCAAGTCCCTGCTCAGTCGCAGTCAATACTTCACTGTTTTCACTGGTCACGCTGTCCATAGCAACAACTTCATCACCATAATTCAGCTGAATACCGCGTACACCGTGAGCAGTACGTCCCATAGGACGCACATCCTGTTCATCAAAACGGATCGCAATACCGTTTCTGGTAGCCAGAATGATTTCTGAATTGCCATCAGTCAATTCTACACCAATAAGCTGTTCATTTTCATCCAGAGTAATAGCAATCAATCCAACCTTACGTGCACTGTTAAAATCTTCCAGATTGGTCTTTTTGACTGTCCCTTTATCTGTAGCCATAAACATATACTGCTCTGTCTTAAACTCTTTCACAGGGATAACTGCTGTAATCTTTTCTCCCTGCTCAATAGGCAGCAGATTGATAATCGCCGTTCCCTTAGCCGTACGTCCAGCTTCGGGAATTTCATAGCCTTTTTGCCGATAAACACGACCTTTATTGGTAAAGAAAAGAATATTATGATGAGTTGTCGACAGGAACAAATGCTCTGCACAATCGTCATTTTTCTTGCCGCTGCCACCGGTTTTGCCGACACCACCGCGTTTTTGATTACGGAAATTATCAAGAGTCTGACGTTTGATATAACCCTGATGGCTGATCGTTATGACAATATCTTCTTCAGCGATCAGATCTTCCATATCCATGGAAGAAGTATCATGTGAAAGAATCGTACGACGTGCGTCGCCGAATTTCTTTTTCATTTCCAACAGATCTTCTTTAATAATATTGAGGACTTTTTGCTCATCTGCCAAAACGCTCTCCAACCAATCAATCGTTTCCATAACATCGATATATTCATCGTCGATTTTTTTACGTTCCAAACCTGTTAAACGCTGCAGACGCATATCCAAAATAGCCTGAGCCTGACGCAGGCTTAAAGTAAATTTTTCTACTAACGCAGTTTTAGCAATATCTGCATTAGCACTGCTGCGGATAGTATTGATAACTGCATCCAGATTATCCAGGGCAATTTTCAAACCTTCCAAGATATGAGCGCGGTCTTTGGCTTTACCTAATTCATATCTTGTACGACGTGTGATAACTTCTTTTTGATGGTTAAGATAGTGGACAAGGATTTCTTTCAGATTTAAAACCCGAGGATGCCCGTCAACCAAAGCCAGCATGATAATACCGAAAGAATCCTGTAATTTGGTATGTTTATATAATTGATTTAAAATAACATCAGGAACAACGTCATTTCTTAATTCGACAACGATACGCATACCACGGCGGTCAGATTCATCACGCAAATCAGTAATGCCTTCGATCACACCGTCTTTAACTAATTGAGCAATACTTTCGATCAGACGGGCTTTATTGACCTGATAAGGAATTTCCGTAACAACGATGCGGTGCTTGCCCTTCTGCATGGGTTCTATTTCTGCCTGTGCGCGGATTTTTACTATACCACGGCCGGTAGTATAAGCGCTGCGGATGCCTTCGGTACCAAGGATCGTAGCTCCGGTAGGAAAATCAGGACCCTTGATTGCTGTCATCAATTCTGGTATTTCTATATCAGAATTGTCGATCAGCATAATCAATCCGTCAACTACTTCACTCAGATTATGCGGCGGGATATTGGTGGCCATGCCTACAGCAATGCCAGCACTGCCATTAATGAGAAGAGCAGGTACCTTCGCCGGTAAAACGCTTGGTTCTTTCAGCGATTCATCATAGTTAGGCACAAAATCAACAGTTTCTTTTTCAATATCTTCCAGCATAACTTCAGCAACCTTGGCCATACGCACTTCCGTATAACGCATAGCAGCAGCCGAGTCACCGTCGACACTGCCGAAGTTGCCATGACCGTCTACCATCAGATAGCGTGTCGAAAAATTCTGTGCCAAACGTACTATGGCATCATAAACGGAAGTATCACCGTGAGGATGATATTTACCGAGAACTTCACCAACGATACGGGCAGATTTTTTATAAGGCTTGTTGGATGCCATACCGGCTTCCTGCATTGCATATAAAATTCTACGGTGTACCGGTTTTAAACCGTCACGTACATCAGGCAAAGCACGCTGCACGATAACGCTCATTGCGTAATCGATATAGGATTTTTGCATTTCTTCTTCAATGTAGACCGGTAAAACTTTACCAGTACCTGTCTCTAAATCCACAATATCACCTCAACATCTCATAATTACTTAAACAACAATTCATAAACCTGCTTGCCTATTAAAAGCGTGGTTACAATCAAATAAAGCGGTTTAACATAAGAAGCACCATGTCTGATAGCCATACGGGAACCAAAATAAGCACCTATCACCATGGCAAAGCCCATCAAAAGACCATAAGTCCACAAAACTGAACCACTTAAAGTAAAAGACAACAGCGCTCCGATACCACTGGCAAAATTCAGGGCCTTAGCATTACCGGCTGCCGTTACAAAATCATAACCCAAAAATAAAAATCCAAAAATCAGGAACGAACCTGTTCCCGGACCAAAAAAACCATCATAAAAGCCAATACCAAAGGCCATTACTACAGACCCAAGCAAAGCTGCCAATCCCAATTGTTTAACTGCCGATACATCGCCCCAGTCTTTACGACGGTAGGTGTAAACAGCAACTGCGACTAAAAGGACAACGATCACATTTTTCATCAGCTGTTCCGGCAGAAGATAAACTACATAAGCACCTAAAGCCGATCCGAGAAAAGAAAGCGGCATCAGACTTATGGCAACCTTTTGATTGATCTTTCCCGCACGCCAAAAAGAAAAAACACTCATCAAACCGCCCATAGAAGCAGCCAGCTTATTAGTTCCCAAAGCAAAATTTACAGGCAACCCTAGGGCCAGTAATGCCGGCGTAGAAATTAAACCGCCTCCGCCAACAGTTGAATCGATAAATGCGGCTATAAATCCTGCTAACAATAAAAAAGCAATCGTACTTGGATCTAAAATTTCCAAAATTTTCCCCTCACCCATCACCAAGCTTAAAGTTTATATTTAAGATAAAAACCTACGCGCCCCTGATTACAGGTAAAAACCACTTTTTCCAGTTCAACCATATTACTGATAGCATAAGGATGAGCTGAAAGCAGTGGCGCATACTCCAAATTCCATTGAACGCCCTGCAAAGTAACTTCATTGCAATCTGTTAATGGCAGCAACGACAAAGCTTCTATATTTTCAGGACTGAAAGGTTTGAAAATCAAACTTTCATCCTCTTGGAGCAGTAATAAAATTTCCTGTTCATCAGCCATAACAACCTGCACATCACGTTGAATTTTATAATTCAGCAAAGAAAAAACATTACTGTACAGATGATCAAATCTGCCGCCCCAAATACCGCTGGCAACAATATTTACAGCTTCCGGCATAGCTGCCAGTAAAAGCTGTAAGTCTGTATCATCTTTCAGAGGATCATGCAGAAGTATTTTTACTCCTGAAAGCTGTGCTTTTTTCCAGCAGTCTTTTGCCGCACTATCAGCATCGCCGCATAACCAAACAGGTTTTAAATTATTTTCACAGCAGCATTCGATCCCTTTATCAGCACAGTAAATATCTTTAGATGCAGCTATTTGCACCAGCCATTCGGACGCAGGCTTTCTACCTCCGGCCAATAATAAAGCTGTAGAAGAACCCTGCCTGGAAGTTTTTATTTCCAGCTCTCCCTGAGGCAAAAGTAGCTTCCAATTCTCCATTACCTTAAATCCTTCTTTTTAGCAGGTGCAGGTTTAATTATGATTTGTCCCTGTTCCTTATAAATTTTCCAGACAACGTCACCATTACCATTTTTAAACCAATCCATGCTTATTTCCAGCAAATACTGATTTAATTTTTCTTGAGCTTCAGCAGGTAATAATAATTCTTTTACTGCTGAGGCTTTATTTTTCATTTTAGAAGAAACTATTTTTTCATCAGCATCAAAAGCATTTTCAAAGCTTTTTTTTTCTACATAGCCTTTAAACATTTCTTCATCAGAAAGATTTTTTTTGATTTTCATAATGACCTCCGTAATTACAGGTCCAGATTTCTTACTTTACCGGCATTAGCCTCAATAAATTGACGCCGTGGTTCTACTTTATCACCCATCAATATGGAAAAAATTGCGTCTGCTTCAGCAGCATCCTCCAAATGTACCTGCAAAATCGTTCTTCCGTCAGGATTCATAGTTGTTTCCCATAACTGCTCCGGATTCATTTCACCTAAACCTTTATAACGCTGGATATAGGGATTGCTGTCACGACCAACTTCATCCAAAACAGTCTGCAGTTCATCATCGCTGTAAGCATATAAATGCTTCTGACCTTTACGGACCAGATATAAAGGTGGCTGAGCGATAAATACATGTCCTTCTTTGATCAAAGGCTGCATATAACGATAAAAGAAAGTCAACAGCAGAGTTCTGATATGAGCTCCGTCGACATCGGCATCTGTCATGATAATAATTTTACCGTAACGCGCTTTTTCCAGATCAAAATCTTCACCAATACCACAGCCAAAGGCAGTAATCATATTTCTGATTTCATCACTGCTCAAAATTTTATCTAATCTTGCTTTTTCAACATTTAAAATCTTGCCGCGCAAAGGCAGAATAGCCTGAAAACGACGATCACGTCCCTGTTTGGCACTGCCGCCTGCAGAATCACCTTCGACAAGATAAATCTCTGTTTCTGAAGCATCCTTACTCTGACAATCGGCTAATTTACCAGGCAGACTGCTGATTTCCAAAGCGCTTTTACGCCTTGTTAATTCACGTGCTTTACGTGCTGCCATACGTGCCCTGGCGGAAAGAATTGATTTTTCTACAATCCTCTTGGCAATAACAGGATTTTCTTCAAAAAATTCTCCTAAACCTTCGCTGACTAGATTATCAACGATCGGACGAATTTCACTGTTTCCAAGCTTAGTTTTAGTCTGACCTTCAAACTGGGGCTCCTGAATCTTAATACTGATAACTGCAGTCATACCTTCACGGACATCATCACCGCTGAGGTTTTCTTCTCCGTCTTTCAAAGCACCTATTTTACGGGCATAATCATTGATAGTACGCGTCATTGCCTGTTTAAAACCGCTTAAATGTGTGCCGCCTTCTTCAGTATTAATATTATTAACAAAAGTAAATAGATTTTCAGTATAAGTATCGCAGTACTGCAGAGCTACTTCAACAATATTAGTATCTTTGATACCTTCGATGTAGATAGGATCATCATGGAGCTTATCCTTATTTTCATTTACATACTTTACAAATTCAATGATACCGCCTTCGTAATGAAAGCTTTCCTGTTTTCCAGTACGTTCATCATTGAGATTAATACGGATACCTTTATTTAAAAAAGCCAGTTCACGTATTCTTAAACGCAGGGTTTCATAACTGTAGATAAGTTCCGTAAAAATCGTCGAATCAGGTTTAAAATGTACAGTAGTACCTGTTTCTTCAGTAGTACCCTTTTCATAAAGCGGCACAACTGTTTTACCACGGGAAAACTCAATTCCATAAATTTTACCGCTACGACGTACCTCAACCTCCATATGCTCGCTGAGCGCATTAACACAGGATACACCTACGCCATGCAGACCTCCGGAAACCTTGTAGCCTCCGTCACCAAACTTGCCGCCGGCATGCAGGATAGTCATAACTACTTCTACAGCAGGCTTGCCAACTTTATGCATTTCTACAGGAATACCACGACCATTATCACGTACAGTAATGCTATTATCGCTATGAATAGTCACATCGATAGCATCGCAATAACCTGCTAAGGCTTCGTCTATACTATTATCAACTGTTTCATACACCAAATGATGCAAACCACGGGCAGAAATACTGCCAATATACATACTTGGTCTTTTACGTACAGCTTCCAGACCTTCCAGGACCTGAATCTGTCCGGCACCATATTGTCCCTTAACCTCAGTTGCTTCTTCCAAATTAGACATAGTAACCTCCACATTCCTATAATTCAAGTATATTTAATACTTTCCTTCAACGATCAAAAACTTTTATAAATGGCATCACTGCCAAAATCTTCTTCAGCCCTTCGTTTTAAAGTCAGAGCGGAAATTCCCGATAAATACAAAGTATCAGTTGTTAAAATACAGCTTGAACACTCACCATTTTCCGATAAATCAATAATTTTATATTTATCCTTATTCACAGAAATATAATTATCATAAATTTCCGACTGTTGATCACGAATATTAAAAATAGCTATAATATCCGTATTTTTTATCATACAGTCGGCACCAAGATGCAGATACATATTAATATTTCCTCCGCAATCCTTTAATAATATTTTGTGCAAGCTGTTCACTGATTTTATCAGGCTGCATCCCTGTTTTTAACATCACAGCCGTCATTTCTTCTCTGATATCAGACTGATTATTATAAACCTTGGCATAATAATACTGTTTCAAAGAATTTTTTACACTATCGAATAACATTTTATCACATTTGACATATTTTTGACAGTCATTGTAATTCAGCCAAGGTTCAGATGTCAAAATAGATACTATTTCTGTTCTCAATTTCTCTTTTTCATAACGCTGGCATACGCGGCAAAGATCATTTTTTTCAATTAACGCAGCACCACAATATTTACATTTCATATCATTGTTTTCGATAAGTAATGCTTTTTTTCTTTGCAGACAAACTTTCCTGAAATGAGCAAGCTTTTTCTGCAATTCCTGATTATTAATATTTACCAGTGCCTGTCTAATAAAAATTTTCTCTGATTCCGTCAAAGGTTTAAAATTTAATTTCACTTCCTGTTCCTCTTTCGGAAGCTGCAAAAAATTTTCAATAGAGCCTGTGAAAAATTTTATATCCTTGACAGGGTCATTAGTCATAACACGATTGATATTATTAATAAACTGCTGTTTCATCATCAAAAGATGATTAGCCCAAACAGAGCTATCCGTATTTATATATAAAACTTTGCGTTCCAAACGTACTGGTTTTGAATGCTTAGCTACGTTAGCACCACAGATCTGTTCCCATTTACTCTGCATAGAAAAAATAAAATATTTATTACGACCTTCCTGATTAGGAAGCATTTTTAAAAGGACTCTTTCTATACCTTCCATTTTTATCCCTCTGCGATTCTGCCTTCAATAATCCTGAAATACGCATTTCCACTCAAATCCGGAATCAAAGCTTTATCGTTTACCGTAATAAAAGTTTGAACTTTACCATCAATAAATTTTAATAGCTGACAACGTCTTTGATCATCAAGTTCACTCATTACATCATCCAACAGTAATACAGGAAACTCATCTATTTCCTGGCGGACATATTCAAGCTGTGCCAGTTTTAAGGCTAAAGCAGCACTGCGCTGCTGCCCCTGTGAACCAAAAGCTTTCAAAATTCTGTCATTTACTTTAAATAACAGATCATCACGATGGGGTCCTATGCCAGTACTGCCTCTTAAAATATCTACCTGCCGCCGTTCAAACAGCTTACTGCGATAGAAATCTTCCCAACAGATAGCTTCATCAGGATAAAGAAGCTCGCCATTATTAGCTTTAAGTTCATAAAAAACAGTTAATGTTTCTAATTCACCAGTTAAAGCAGCATAAATATCTTTAGCTATATTTTTTAATTTCTGCAAAGCGGCCAGCCTTTTTACAGCTATTCTGGCCGCAGTCAGCACAAATTCCTGATCCCAGGTCAATAAAAGCTCAATACTGGCATTATTATCACGGATATCTTTAAGAAGCCTGTTGCGCTGCTGTAAAATACGATTATATTTTATCAACAGATCATAATAAGCTTTATCAGTCTGTGAGATCTGCATATCAAAAAAATGTCTGCGTAAAGCGGGCTCACCTTTGATAAGCTGCAGATCCTCAGGTGAAAACATCACCATATTTAAAGTTCCGTAATGTTCCTTGGGCCGAACCTTTACATCGTTCAAAAACAATTCTTTTTTATTCTTACCATCGAGCTGCTGTCTTTTTATTTTAACATCATTTACCCCATGTAAATCTTCAAAATTAATACCAACAGCTAACTGATTTGTATCCAGACGCTGCATATCATCTTCCTGGGCAGTACGATGTGACATTCCAAAGGCAGCATAAAACATCGCTTCTAAAAGATTTGTTTTTCCCTGAGCATTTTGCCCATAAAAGATATTGACCATTGAAGTAATTTCCAAACAGCATTCTTTATAATTTCTAAAGTTAACTGCATAGATTCTTTTTACTTTCATAAATTATTCCGTTATAACTTTTATTTCTACTTGCTGATCTAAAACAACAGTATCCTGCGGAAAAACTTTCTTGCGTTTTTCCGTAACTATAACACCATTCAACGTAACTACTCCCGCTTCAATAGCCTCATGCGCCTGTCCTCCGGTCTCTAAAACTCCTGCATATTTCAAAAGATTAGAGATCGTAATAAATTCAGTAGTGATACCGACAGTTATTTTTTCCATTTTTTACCTTCTCGCTTAAAATACGACTCTGACAGGAGTAACGATATAAATATAATTACTTTCAGTAATCCGGTTTAATACAAACAGGACTCAGAGAAGTATTTAACTCCATCGTAGCCTGTTCATCAGTAAGATTTTTTAAAATATCAATGATATATTTAGAATTAAAAGCTACATTGATCGTTTCGCCCTGAGTTTGACATTCGATTACTTCACGTCCCTTACCAACGTCTGGACTGCTTGAGCTTACAACGATTTCATTATTTCCGACACTTACTTTGATAATACTGTAATCACCATCACTGGAAAATAAAGCAACGCGTTCTACAGCTCCGGCCAGTTCTTTAACATTGAATAGAGTTTTAATGTTAAAAGCAGGAGGAATAACTCTACGATAATCAGGGAATTTTCCTTCGATTAAGCGGGAAACAATTACCACTTTATCGATCTGTACCATGATTTGATTATTTAATAAAGAAAGTTTTACTTCCTGAGGTAACTCACTTGTTAAATTACGAGCAATTTCACTTAAAACTCTGGAAGGAATAATCATTGACATAGCTTCGCTGCTTTCCTGTTCCATAGTTTTGATTGATAAACGGTGAGTATTAGTACCTACAAAAGTTATCTTACCATCCTGGAGTTCCACTAAAATACCTGTGAACAAAGGTCTTGCTTCGTCTGTAGAGCAGGCAAAAATAGTTTTTTTAATAAGTTCCTTGATTTTTTCATCTTCTAAAACTATTTGTTTATCAGCATTAAATTCTGGAAATTTTGGATAATCATCTTCATTCATCAGTAAGAGCTGAAAATCAGATTTATCGGATTGAACATTGATAGTTTTTTCTTCTTTATTTTTTACGATGGTAACATTTTCGCCAGGAAGCTTACGCATCAATTCTGAAAAATGCTTTGCTGAAACAACTATTTCTCCTTTTTCCTGTATTTCCGCTTCTATACTGCAAGCTATAGCCATATTCAGATCCATTGCCTGGATCTCTAAAATGTTATTATCTGCAATTAAATGGATTCCGGAAAAGATAGGAGTACTAGGTTTGGAAGAAATAGCTCTTTGAACTGTTTGGATTGCTTTGTTAAGGTTAGTTGTTTTACAGGTAAAAATCATGTTATACAGACCTCCATCTTTTTTATTATTGCTATATTAATTTAAAATCTTAGTAGACGTCGTAGTAGGGAGTGTGAATATGTGGAAACAGCCTAAAAACACTGATAAAAGCTTTTATGAAACTTGTTGATATAAGTGTGGATAATTGGGAAAATTTATTAACATTATCAACAGTTTTTTGTGTGATGCTTTTTATTAACTGTTTATCCACAGAAATAACGCAACTTATCCACAGAAACTGTAGATAAGTATTATATAATGGTAGAATTTTGAAAGTTATTGTTTTAATTTATCTACAAGGTAAGTAATAGTTTTTTCACAATTAGGATCTTCTTTGATCTTTTTTACGATTTTTTCATATGCATGGATAACAGTAGTGTGATCGCGGCCTCCAAAAAACTCACCAATTCGGGGATAAGAAAAATCAGCCATTTCACGACACAGATACATTGCTATCTGTCTTGGATAAGCAATATTTTGAGTACGTTTTTTTGTAAAAAATTCTTCTTTTTTGATTTTGAAATAATCAGATGTAACCTGAATGATATCGTCAAAAGTAATTTGTTTGTTTTTAGTGCTGGTTCCCATAGCGTCAAGTATTTTTTTTGCCAGATCTATAGTTATCGGACTTCCCATCAATGAAGCATAGGCTACTATTTTTGTATAAGCGCCTTCTATTTCACGTATATTGGTGTCAATGCTGGATGCAACAAGAGAAATAACATCATGAGGAATAGAGATGTTTTCTGATTCTGCTTTTTTTCTCAAAATAGCGATCCTTGTTTCCAGATCTGGAGATTGAATATCTGCGAGAAGTCCTGATTCAAAACGTGAACGCAATCGGTCTTCCAGCGTTTCGATTTCACGCGGAAGACGGTCGCTGGATATGATAATCTGTTTGTTAGCTTCGTATAAGGTGTTGAAAGTATGAAAGAATTCTTCCTGTGTCATTTCTTTATTTTTTAAAAATTGAATATCGTCGATAATTAAGCAATCGATATTACGATATTTTTTTCTGAAAGCATCTGTATTTTTATTTTGAATAGAATTAATTATTTCATTGGTAAATTTTTCACTTGAGATGTATAAAATTTTCATTTTGGAATCATTCATTTTTATCTGATTGCCAATCGCATGCATCAAGTGTGTTTTACCTAGACCGACACCGCCATAAATAAAAAGTGGATTATAGGCTTTAGCAGGATTTGAAGCTACAGCTTGAGCTGCTGCATAAGCAAACCTGTTGGAATTGCCGATAACGAAAGTTTCAAAGATATATTTTGGGTTAAGGTTGCTTTGGATATCATCTTCAAAAAGATCTTGCTGGGTAAAACTGTTTTTTACAGGCGGCAGAACTGCCTCAGGAAGCAGAGATCTGTTTTCAGTTTGTACTGGAGTAGTTTCTGCTGAATTTATAGGGAGTTCTTCAGTTTTCAAATCAAGGTTTTCAATTTTAAACTGCAGGTTTGTGCCGGTAATACTGGCAAGCATACCTTCAATGACTGTAGTATACGTTTCTTCAAGCCATTTTTTTGTAAAATTATTTTTGGCGCCTACTTTTAAGTAGGTATCTGTTATTTCTAAGGGAATCAAAGGTTTGATCCAGGCATTATAAACATTTTCACTGGTAGATTCATGGAATTTTTCCAGGAATTTTACCCAAACCTCTGCTAAATCGTACGAGCTCATAAAATACATCCTTCCTGTGGCTACTCATAAACGGCTTGTAAGGCGTTGAAATAATGATTTGAGACAAAAAATAATAGCAAGGCTTATAAAAAATCCTACAGTCGGTTTTCTGTCGCTGTAAAATATAAAAAATGACATAGTAAGACTATTATTACTATCACTATATTCTATCAAAATTAAGAGTTATTAGCAATTTTTAATTGAGAAGAAAATTTTGAAGGATAGAAAATAATAAAAATTTCTTTAACTAACTGCTTTATTCTTGACACTTTAAGTCGTTTCTAATATAATTTCTGTAGCTATCAATTCAAATCAATATAGAATTTGATAAAACTAGTGAGTGGTAAGGAGGTAAGATTTCATGAAACGTACTTTTCAACCTAACAACCTTAGAAGAAAAAGAACCCATGGTTTTAGAGAAAGAATGAAAACTTTGGGCGGTCGTCAAGTTCTCAAAAGAAGACGTGCTAGAGGCAGAAAGAAATTGTCTGCATAATATCATAAAAATAGGCCGCGAGAGTGGCCTATTTTTTCCATGCGGGCAGGTGCAAGAATTTGGAACCAAGAAAAAAGTTCACTTTTCCTAAAAAAAATCGAATCAAGTCTAAAGCCGGTTTTCAATTGGTGTATACTACCGGACGTTCTGTCGTTGACAGTTTATCTGTACTTTATGTTTTACCTTTAGACGCAGAAGGTCCTAAGATTGGTTTTGCTGTCGGTAAAAAAATTGGTAACGCCGTAGTACGTAATCGTGTCAAAAGAATGATGAGAGAAGTATTTCGTCATCATAAATCGGAATTGCTGACGAATATACAGCTTATTTGGGTAGCTCGTAAAAAACTGGCTGCTGCAGATTTAAAAACTTATGATCGAGTATTTATGCGTTTAGCTAAAAGAGCCGTTTTATTGAAGTAAGGTGAATTTCTGTGAAAACATTGATGATGGTTTGTATCCGTTTTTATCAGTTATTTATTTCACCGTTATTTCCGCCTACATGCAGGTTTTATCCTACATGCTCTCAGTACGCCATTGAAGCTATCCGAAAAAAAGGCGCTTTAAAGGGCGGCTGGCTGGCAGTTAAAAGGATAGCAAAATGTCATCCTTTTCATCCGGGCGGTTATGACCCTGTTAGTTAACAACTTGATAATGCAAATTAAAGTAGTAAATATATACACTAACCTCTAAGGAGTGATATCTTGGACTTTCTCAGTAATATTGTTCAGCAGGTTATTACGGTACTTTATAATATGACTGCTACTGTAGGTTTACCTAATTATGGCCTGGCAATTATCATTATGACGATTATTGTTAAAATACTGTTGTATCCTTTAACAAAAAAACAAATCGAATCAACAAAAGCAATGATGGCTATGCAGCCTAAAATGAAAGCTATCCAGGAAAAATACAAGAACGATAAACAACGTTTGAATATGGAACTGGCAAACCTTTATAAACAGGAAAATGTCAATCCTTTAGCTGGCTGTCTGCCGTTATTAGTACAAATGCCGATTATGATCGGTATTTTCTATGGTATTCGTGATTTTCATTATGTTGGACCGGCTAATTTTTTATGGATTCAAAGTATCTCTAATCCGGATCCGATGTATATACTGCCGGTTTTATCAGCTTTGACTACTTTTGTGCAGTCAAAACAGACTATGCCGGATACCTCTTCAGCACAAAATAAGATGATGCTGTATTTTATGCCACTTTTTATCGGCTATATCAGTTTTAGCTTCCCAGCTGGTCTGGTGCTTTACTGGGTTGTTATGAACCTGATGCAGATCGGTCAGCAGGCACTGATGAATAAGGCTACTGTAAAATAATTGCTACAGGAGGCGAAAAAGATGGGTTTCCTAGAAAAAACAGGAAAAAATGTTGATGAAGCTTTAGAACAGGCTTTGAATGAGTTAAAAACTACTCGGGATAAAGTAAATATCGAAGTTATTGAAGAAGCGAAAAACGGTTTATTTGGTTTATTTTCTAAAAAAGCTAAAATTCGTGTTACTTTAAAAGATGCTGCTGCTAAAATCAGCGATGTTGTTGAAGAAGCTTTAGATAATATTAAAGCTGACGTTCAGGCCGGTAAAGAAGAATATAAAAATACTGCTGTAGACACAGATACAGAAGCAGCAGTAAAAAAAGAATTTGTAGTTGATGAAGAAGCAGTCCAGGCCGGTAAGGAATTTTTACAGAAAATATTCCATTCCATGAAAATTGAAGTGGTTATGGAAAAATTCGTTAATAAAGCTGATAGTACTGTTACTTTAAAATTGCATGGTCCAGATATGGGGATACTGATCGGCAAACACGGACAGACTTTGGATGCTCTGCAATATCTGACTAATCTCGTGGCTAATAAAAATTCCAGTGAAAGAATTCGTATTATTATCGATGTTGAAGATTACCGTGAGCGGAGAATAGAAACATTGAGCCGTTTGGCTGTACGTCTTGCTGATAAAGTTAAACGTAACGGTGAAAGAGTAGTTCTTGAACCGATGAACCCTCATGAAAGAAAGATTATTCATATGGCGTTGCAGAATGATCGCCGCATTACCACTTTAAGCGAAGGTGAAGAACCTTATCGTAAGGTAGTAATCGAATTAAAAAAATAATTTGTGTCTGAGACCCAGTAATTTATTTTACTGGGTTTCTCTATTGGAGAGTAATTATGGCAAAGAAACATATAGTTTCTGAAACTAACGAAACAATCAGCGCCGTTATTACGGCTTTAGGTGAAGGCGCGGTAGGAATAATACGCATCAGTGGTACTGAGGCTGCTGCGATAGGTGATAAGCTGTTTCGATCAGCTTCGGGTAAAAGATTGACCGAACATACACCGCATCTGCTTGTTTATGGTCATGTAGTTGATGAAGAAAATAGTAAAATAGACGAGGTTCTTGCTGTTTATATGCAGGGACCACATTCCTATACTGCAGAAGATGTAGTGGAAATACAAAGTCATGGCGGTTTACAATCGTTAAAAACTATCCTGGGTCTAACCTATAAAATGGGCGCTCGTCCGGCTGAACCGGGCGAGTTTACAAAGAGAGCTTTTTTAAACGGACGTATAGATTTGATTCAGGCGGAAGCAGTTATGGATATTATTAAATCACGCAGTGAAGCTTCTTTAAAAATGGCAGTACGTCAACAGGATGGCCAACTGTCTAAAAAAATCAAAGGTCTGCGCCGTAATTTATTAGATATTGTAGTAAATCTGGAAGCAGTTATTGATTATCCGGAAGAAGATATTGAGGAAATAACTTTTAATACTGTCAGTGAAGGTATGGAAAGGGTCAAACAGGAACTGGAATATCTGCTTAAACATGCTCATACCGGTAAAATATTACGCGAAGGTCTGCAGACAGTAATTGTCGGTCGTCCTAACGTAGGCAAATCAAGTCTTTTAAATGCTCTGCTCAGTGAGGAAAGGGCTATTGTTTCAGAATATGCCGGAACTACGCGCGATGTAATTGAAGAACAGTTATTGCTTGGCAGTGTGCCATTGGTATTAGTTGATACTGCCGGAATCAGGCAGACAGAAGATTATGTTGAGAAGATAGGGGTTGCCAGGAGTAAGGAACGTCTTGACAAAGCAGAATTGGCTGTAGTAGTTTTGGATGGATCTCAGACTTTAAACGAAGAAGATGAAGAAATTTTAAATGCAGTTGCAGGTAAGCCCTGTGTTATAATAGTAAATAAAGGTGATCGACCGCAGGTAAATGATTTAACAGCTTTACAGAAACGCTTTGGTAAAGATAGAGTACTGCTTTTATCTGCAAAAACCGGCGGTGGGCTGGAACAGTTTACTGCCTGGCTGCAAAGTTATGTTTATGGTTCAGAGCATGCTATATCTGGTGGTGCTTATGTACAAAATACACGTCACGAGAATCTGCTGCGTGAAGCTTTGTTAAGTGTAGAAGAAGCAATCAGAGCAGCGGCATCGATGCTGCCATATGATTGTCTGGTCATTGATCTGCATAAAGCGATCGATGCTATGGGTTTGATTACAGGTGATACTCTTCAGGATGAAATCATCAATGAGATTTTTTCAAAATTCTGTGTTGGGAAATAAGAGTTTAGGTTGTAGGTGACAAAATGTATATTACTGATAATTATGATGTCGTCGTTATCGGTGCAGGTCATGCCGGAGTAGAAGCGGCCCTGGCGGCTGCACGCCTTGGCGGCAGGACTCTTCTTGCTACTTTGTCTTTGGATAATATTGCTTTGATGCCCTGTAACCCTTCTGTCGGCGGACCGGCTAAGGGTCATTTAGTGCGTGAGATTGATGCTTTAGGCGGTCAGATGGGTCTAACTGCTGATGAAGCCTGTATTCAGATGCGGCTTTTAAATACAGGTAAAGGTTATGCTGTCCATGCGTTAAGAGCTCAGGCTGATAAGCCTTTTTATCATACTTTGATGAAGCAGGTTGTGGAAAACCAGGAAAATCTGGATGTTAAACAATTGATGATCGACAGATTATTAGTTGAAAATGGAGCTGTAGTTGGTGTAGAGGCTGAAACGGGCGAAGTTTTTGAAGCGAAGTGCGTCATTTTAGCTACCGGCACTTATCTGCGCGGGCGTATTGTTTATGGTCAGGTAAATTATGAATCAGGACCTAACGGATTGCGCTCAGCCAATAAACTGTCGTCTTCTTTATTAGAGAATGGAGTAGAGCTGATGCGTTTTAAAACGGGTACGCCGGCGAGAATCGATGCCCGCAGCCTGGATTACAGCAGAATGGAAGCTCAATATGGCGATGAACAGGTACGTAATTTTTCTTTTATGAGTACGATTACGGAGAGAAAGCAGATTCCCTGCTGGCTGACTTATACCAATGCTGATACTCATAAGATAATTCGTGATAATCTGCATTTGTCAGGTATGTTCAATGGTATGATCGAAGGCGTCGGTCCACGCTATTGTCCTTCTATTGAAGCTAAAATCGTACGTTTTGCCGATAAGGAACGGCATCAGTTATTTGTGGAACCGGAAGGGCTACGTACAAATGAAATGTATGTGCAGGGAATGTCATCGTCTTTGCCAGCACATGTTCAGCTGCAGTTTATGCAGACTATACCCGGTTTGGAAAATTGCCGGATGATGCGCGCCGGTTATGCTATTGATTATGATTGTCTTGATCCGCTGCAATTGCAGCGGACGTTAGAACATAAAGCTATCAGCGGACTTTTTTCTGCCGGTCAGGCGAACGGTACCAGTGGGTATGAAGAAGCCGCCGCGCAGGGGCTTCTTGCCGGCGTTAATGCTATGCAGAAAATAAGGAGTAAAGAGCCGCTTATTTTAAGCCGCAGCGAAGGCTATTTAGGTGTTTTGATTGATGATCTGGTTACAAAAGGAACGAATGAGCCTTACCGCATGATGACTTCGCGTGCTGAATACCGGCTGCTGCTGCGTCAGGATAATGCTGACCTTCGGTTAACGGAAAAAGGCAGAGCGGTTGGTCTGGTAAACGATGTTCGTTACGAAGCTTTTACTGCAAAACGCAGTTTGCTGGAACGGACATTGCAGAATTTGAGCAGTACACATTTACCTCCTAATGCGGAAGTGCTTGCCAAATTGGCAGAGCTGGGAACAGCGCCGATTCGTTCTGGGATGTCACTGCTGGATCTGCTGCGCCGCAGTGAAATGACTTATGAAAAATTACAGCAGGCTTTTGAAGTGCCGGAGCTGCCGGAAGTAGTTGCCGAGCAGGTAGAGATTTTTGCCAAGTATGAAGGTTACATCAATAAGCAAAAACAGGAAGTGGAAAAAGCATTGAAGCTGGAAAATAAAAAAATACCGGCTGATATCGATTATTTGAGTATAAAAGAGCTGTCTTCCGAAGCAGCAGAGAAGCTGGCGAAAGTGAAGCCTGCTTCAATCGGTCAGGCTTCACGCATTTCCGGCGTTTCTCCGGCTGACGTCAGCGTGTTGATGATAGCGTTGGAAGTAATGCGCAGGAAGGAATATGAATCATGACGTTTGCTGAAATAATGCAGTTGAAAGGGAAAGAAGCGGGACTGAGCTTTACAGCACAGCAGCTGGAACAATTCAGTGCTTATTATGAACTGCTTGTGGAGACGAATAAAGTGATGAATCTGACGGCGATAACCGAGCCTGAAGAAGTAGCCGTTAAACATATGATTGATTCTCTGCTGGCATTTGATGAGAAGCTGTTTGGTGAAAAAACTTTAGCTGATGTTGGTACAGGGGCAGGATTTCCTGGTATCCCCCTGAAAATATACTGCCCTTCTTTAAAAGTAACTTTGATTGATTCCCTGGCTAAACGGCTGAAATTTTTGGAAACGGTTATTATTGAATTAGGACTAAAAGGTATTCGCTGTGTGCATTTACGGGCCGAGGATGCCGGCAGAGATCCCAGGCATCGTGAAAAGTATGATCTGGTGACGGCAAGAGCAGTTGCCAGACTGAGTGTTTTGGCAGAATATTGCCTGCCGTTAGTAAAAACAGACGGCAGCTTTATTGCACTAAAAAGGCAGCAAATATCAGGAAGAGATAGCTGCTGCTGATAAAGCGCTGCAAATTTTGGGCGGGCGCCTGGTAAGTGCCGACGCCGTAAAGCTTCCTGGGTTGAATGATGGTCGTGCTATTGTGAAAATAGCCAAAATAAAAACTACTCCCAAGGCATATCCGCGTAAAGCTGGTTTGCCGGACAAACAACCCCTGGAATAAATAGTGGAGGTTAAGTTTATGACAGTTGATGATGGATTTTCTGTTTTAGAAGCAGGACGTGCGGAAATGGGTACCAAGCATAGCAGTAAAGCAATCGAGGTAGTACGGGTGCCTTTAGCTAAAGTTATACCGAATCCTTACCAGCCGCGTAAAACATTTGATGAAGATGGTTTACAGGATCTGGCGGCATCTATTGCCCAATATGGTGTTTTGCAGCCACTTTTGGTAGCACCCATGGAAGATGGCAGTGGTAATTATCTGCTTATCGCCGGCGAGAGGCGTCTGCGTGCTTCCAAAATGGCAGCTTTGAGTGAAATTCCTGTTATTATCAGTGATTATACTCAACAGCAGATTGCGGAGATAGCTTTGATCGAAAATCTGCAGCGGGAGGATCTGCATTATTTGGAAGAAGCCGAAGGCTACGAAATGCTGATGAACGAATTCCATCTGACGCAGGATTCTATGGCGGCTCGGGTTGGTAAAAAACAATCGACTATTGCCAATAAGCTGCGTTTATTGCGTTTGCCGCAGCCTGTACGCGAGTCTCTGCGCAAAAATGCCTTAACAGAAAGGCATGCCAGAGTTTTGCTTAAGCTGCCGACAGAGGCAGAGCAGCTGCAGATTGTAGAAACGATTGTAAAGAATAATTTCAGTGTGCGTCAGACAGAAGAATATGTAAAAAAATATTTGGATACAGATGAAGGCGAAGTTACTCCGAAGAAAAAGCGTCTGGTGATCGTTAATGATGTGCGTATCTATCTTAACAGCATCAAGCAAATAGTTTCTACGATAAAAGATGTTGGTATTCCCGTATCAATGGAGCAGGATGTTGACGGCGGTGACGTGCTGGTGACTTTAAGAATCCGTAATACTAAAAAACCAAAAGAGCCGCGTTTGTTTTAAGCCTACTGAAGCAGTGGTCTGTAAAGATCACTGCTTTTCTTTATGTATTTTTAAGAATAGTTCTGTACAAATCCAGCTAATGTAGTAAAATAGAAACAAGGTGACAGGAGAATAAGGGAGGGTCAATTCCATGGATTATAATGAGGTTTTAGAAACGGCGCGGACAAAAATCGGTACTAAATGTAAGGCTTGTCCCATATGTAATGGTGTAGCCTGCAGAAATACGATGCCAGGACCAGGGGCGAAAGGTATAGGAGATACTGCTATCCGCAATTATCAGAAATGGCAGGAGATCCGTGTCAATATGGATACTATTTGTGAGAAAAAACAGATAGATACAGGTTTGGAGCTGTTTGGCAAGCACTTCAGCTATCCTTTTTTTGCCGGTCCTGTAGGAGCAATAGCAATGCATTACAGTAACGCTTATAGTGACGTTACTTATAATGAAGTCCTGGTTTCAGCCTGTGCGGAAAATGGTATTGCCGCTTTTACAGGCGACGGTCTGGACAGCAGTGTCATGGCAGCGGCGACGCAGGCTATCAAAGCTGTTGACGGGCAGGGTATACCTACTGTCAAACCCTGGAATCTGGAAACGATTAAAGAAAAGCTGGCCCTGGTAAAGGAGTCTGGCGCTTTTGCCGTAGCTATGGATATTGATGCTGCTGGATTACCGTTTTTACAGAATATGATGCCGCCGGCCGGCAGCAAATCCGTTTCTGAACTGGCAGAAATTGCGCAGCAGGCAGGTGTACCATTTATTGTAAAAGGTATTATGACGGCGAAAGCAGCGTTAAAAGCGCAGCAGGCGGGAGCGCATGCGATCATTGTTTCTAACCACGGTGGACGTGTCCTGGATCAGTGTGCCGCAACGGCAGAAGTATTGCCGGAGATAGCGGCGGCAGTAGACGGGAAGATGCGTATTATTGTTGACGGCGGCATTCGCAGTGGTGTTGATATTTTTAAAGCGCTGGCCTTGGGAGCTGATGCTGTTATTATTGCCCGTCCTTTTGTTACTGCTGTTTTTGGCGGAGGGAAAGAGGGTGTCAAAGTATATATCGAAAAACTGGCTGCTGAACTGAAAGATACTATGGCGATGTGCGGTGCGTTTACATTGAAGGAAATAACCTCTGAGATGGTGCGCCGCAGTTAAATGTTTATAAGTGCAGAAGCATTATGAAGAGGATGTTTCACGTGAAACATCCTCTTTTTACTCATATTTGGAAATAGTGAAGGAAAGAAAGATGGAAATAATAAAAATTGTAAGACGAGAACGAAATTTGCTGGAAATATTAATGATTATTTGGGAAGATTCGGTGCGTCATACACATGATTTTTTGAGGGAGAGCGATATTAAAGCGCTGCGTCCGTTGGTATACCAGAATTTGGAATCTATTCCTGAATTATGGGCTATTAAGGCTGAAGATAGCTGTTATAAGGGTTTCATGGGCATTGACGGAATAAAGCTGGAAATGTTATTTGTCGCAAGCAGTGAACGTGGGCAGGGATTTGGTTCGAAGCTGCTGCGCCATGCTGTCAGCGGGCTTGGAGTGACGGAAGTCGACGTTAATGAACAAAATCCGCAGGCCTATTGTTTTTATCAGAAACAAGGTTTTAAAAAATATTCGCGGTCTGAGTTGGATGGACAAGGCAACCCGTTTCCTGTTTTGCATCTCAGGTATATATCTGCGAAAGATGGTTAAAAATATAAAGAAGGCAGGTAGATCATAATGAAATTTCAGGCAGCACTTCTGGTTGTAAAAAATATGGAAAGGTCAGTCAAATTTTATAAAGAAGTTTTAGGACTGAGAGTTACTATGGATCTGGGTGCGAATGTTACTTTAACAGGCGGAGTAGCGTTACAGACTCAAGAAAGCTGGTGTGAATTTATCAGTAAGGATCTTCAAAGTATCAGTTTTGGCGGCAATGCTGCTGAACTTTATTTTGAAGAAGATAAATTCGATGATTTTTTAAAAAAGCTGGCAGCAATAAAAGGGATCTTTTATGTACATCCAGTTCAGCAATATAGCTGGGGGCAAAGAGTAATTCGTTTTTATGACCCTGATTTTCATATCTTGGAAGTTGGTGAAAATATGAAGTCTGTCTGCAGAAGGTTTCTTGATAGCGGCATGACTATAGAAGCTGCTGCTGTAAGAATGAATGTGCCGGAAAAATTTGTGCGTGCCTGTGTGAGATAAAGCTGGAAGGTGGATAGATGATGTTAAAAATAGAAATGCTGACGGTGGAAACAGTTGGTGCGTTGAAACCTTTACTATTGGAGCTGGCAGATTACCATAATCAGACAGCTTTAAATTTCCGGGGGCTGTATCCGCTGGTTTGTGCAGATGAAAAGATCAGGACTCTGCAGCGGGGAATCAGCGCAGGCAAAACTGTCGCAGCAGTTCTGGCTGTTGATCATGCGTGGAAAGGTTTCTGTGTTTTTTCGCATACTGATGTCTGCGGCAGTATTGACTATCTTTATATCAGGCAGGAGCTGCGTGGGCAGGGGGCGGGAAAGATGCTGATGCAATGGATGCTTGAACGCCTTGAGCGTCTGCCTTTGAAGCTGCTGGAACTGAAAGTTGTTTGTGGAAATACTGAAGCGGAGCGGTTTTATGAACATTATGGTTTTGCTGCCAGAACAATAACTATGGCCAAAGAATTAAAATAAAGGCTGCTGTTTATAGGAGAGAATTTATGCTGGAAAAGGCATTGTCGCAGAAAGAGTTAAGCGCTTTATTAGGGATGACGACATTTGAAATTTATAAGAAACTTTGTTGGCAGATTGAAGCCGATTATGATATGGAACACATCTGGAATAAAGGCGGCAGTTGCTGGCGTTATGAATATAAATACCGTCGCGGCGGCAGAACTTTATGTGGATTATATTTACGTGAAAGCTGTTTAGGGTTTATGGTTATTTTGGGAAAAGCTGAAAGGGAAAAATTTGAACAAGACAGAGCAAATTTTTCTGATTCAATAGTACAGGCGTATGATGCTGCAACTACGTATCATGATGGTAAATGGCTGATGATAGAACTGCAGGATGAACGCCTATTTGCCGATCTGAAAAAGTTATTATATCTTAAACGCAAGCCGAATAAATAATAAGTGCGAACACAAAAACTGAAAGATGAAGGTGGAAAATGTTTAAATTACGTCCTTGTCGAATTTTTAGGAGAACAATGGGAAATAATAGAAATGGAGTGGTTGGTAGGTGAGAGATAAATGTATACTGCCGTTTTTAATAACTGAACGGCTGGAATTTTTTCAATTGACACAGGCTGATTTGCCAGAGCTGGAAATATTGCTTGGTGATACTGAGATCATGTATGCCTGGGAACATGGCTTTACTAAAATAGAATCACAGGCCTGGTTGAATGAAAATCTTCGCCGTTATAGCAGTGATGGTTACAGCTACTGGGCAGTTCGTAAAAAAAATGATGGCAGTCTTATTGGGGTGATGGGGATACTGAAAGAAGTGGCAGAAGGTAAGCAATATATTGGAATAGGATATATTCTGAACAAAAAATATTGGGGACAAGGCTATGCAGGAGAAGGAACTGAGGCTTTGTGTCAATATGCTTTTCGTAAACTGCAGCTGCAAACGCTTACGGCGCAGGTCAGGACGAATAATTTTGCTTCACAGCACATTGCAGAAGGACTTGGTATGAAGGCAATGTGTAATTTTGTGAAAATTTACCGAGGTCAGGAAATGCCGCATTTTCTTTATACGCTGGATCGTGATAAATGGCTGAAGACAGCATCGAACGGAACTGTAATAATGCTGGAACTGGAAGCAAAAAAAGATTTTTTACAATTATTACTGCTGGGGGACGAAGACGAGAAAATGCTGGATCGTTATCTGAAGAGAGGAGATCTGTTTGCTTTATATAAGGGAGATCTGAAGGCGACAGTGGTCGTGACCCAGGAAAAAGAGGATGTGTTTGAAGTCAAAAACCTGGCGGTATGGCCGCAGGAACAACGTCGTGGTTATGGACGTTTTTTAATGACAGAAATGTGCCGCTTGTATAGCCGCTTGGGAACAAGAATGCTGGTCGGAACAGGTGATGTTTTTGAAACGCTGAATTTTTATCAAGCCTGTGGTTTTACAAGAAGCCATGTGATAAAAAATTTTTTTACAGATAATTATCCTCAGCCGATTTTTGAAAATGGCATACAGCTTAAAGATATGGTGTATTTAGAATGTTTTTTGAAGAACGATCGTAGGCTTAAAAAGTAAGCTGTGTTATGAGATCTATAGTTGTAATGATAAGCTGTACATATAATAAAAAGCGATGTTTCATTTGAAACATCGCTTTTTGCTTTTATGCTGTTATCTGATAGCCGTTGGTTCTTAATGCAGCAGCAGCCTTCTGCAGATGGGATTCTTTGATAAGGATATAGTCAGTATTATAGGTTGAAACGGCAAAAATACTGATACCGGCATTTGCCAGCAGACTGGAAATTTTAGCGAGGATACCGACTAAAGCAAAATCAAGTACGCCGCAGATCTTTAAAGCCCGCCAGCCTCGTTCACATTGCAGAACTGCTGCAGGAAGGTCGGTTTCAGGGCAGACCAGGGACAATTCTTCAGCAGTTTTACTAAAAAAAAACAGCGGCATCTGCCAGTTTATTTGAGAAGTATCCTGAATCTGGCACACAGCAAAGGTTTGTGGTAGAATCTGTAATTGCATATAATTGCTCCTTAAAATATTAATGATACTTTAAGTATAAGCAGTAAAGTCGATTACTGCAAATTTATTTGCCAGAGAATATCTGTCCGGCTACGGCAACAGCATTGAGGACTTTAGGGAAACCCGTATAAGGTATGCAGTGCAGAAATGCTTCGATAATTTTTTCTTCTTTTATGCCAACATGTAATGCTGCGTTGATATGTACCTGCAGCTGGGCTTCGCAGCCGCCTGCAGTCAAAAGGCTGGACAGCGTCAGCAGTTCTCGTTCCTGCAGGCTGAGCCCGGGACGTTCGTAAATCTGGCCAAAAGCAAATTCAATGATATAGCGGGCCAAATCAGGAGCAATATCACTGAGATTTTCGATGACGTTACTGCCTGCAGTCCCATCGATTTTCTTTAAATTTTCTAAACCTGTTTTAAAATAATTATCAGACATTTACATTCACCTCCAAAATGATTACAATGAAAGTATAAATTTTAGACTATACTCTAAGTCAAGGATTAAGGATAAAAAATGAAAATCGGTGCATTTGCGGAATTAACTGGGATCAGTGCTTATACTTTGAGATATTATGAAAAAAAGGGCCTGTTGTTTGTTAAACGTGATCAAAATGGCTGTCGCAATTATCTGGCCGAAGATAGGGAATGGGTACAGTTTTTATGTAAATTAAAAGCGACAGGGATGCTGCTGCGTGATATAAAGAGATATGCACAGCTGCGTTATAATGGGGACGGTACTATTGCCGAGCGGTTGGAGCTTTTGCTGAAACATCAGGTTTATGTAGCTGAAGAAGTACATAAATGGCAACAGTACAGTGAAAATCTGCAGGCTAAAATAGCTGTTTATCAAGAACAATTATTACAGCAGCGACAGAATGCAGGTCTGAAATAGCAGTATACTCAGGTTATATTACGGCAATTATAAATACAGGATGTAAATTCTTTATCAGCGGATGAAGAAAATGATTGGGTGTTCTAAGTCACGCCTTGTTTTTGAAAGGTGTAGATTTGGACACTTTTTTTGAAGGGAGCAGACAAATGGTAAAAATTTATAATTTTTTGTGTACAGAAGCAAAAACTATCAGAGAAAAAGTTTTTATGGAAGAACAAGGTTTTAAAAATGAATTTGATGAATATGACGAAATGGTTCCGCATGCAGTACTATTTATGGAAGGGTGTGCTGTGGCGACAGGAAGGTTACTTCCGGGAGAGCGGTCGGGGGATTTTATTATTGGTAGGGTGGCTGTTTTGCCGGAGTTCCGTGGCAGAAATTTAGGGGCACAGATCATGCTGGCACTGGAACAGGAAGCACGCAGAGTTGGCGGTAAGCGGATCAGTTTGTCCGCTCAATGTCGTGCCAGCGGCTTTTACCAGACTTTAGGCTACCGGGAAATTGGTGAGGCATATTTGGATGAATTTTGTCCGCATATTTTAATGGAAAAAAGCCTGTAAAATAAAAAACAGATTTTGATGAAGTTTTAGTAAAAGCAAATTTCATTAAATATGTGGATAAAACTGTGGGTTATGTTGATAAAAACTCAAAGCAATGGTAATAGAAGCAAAGCTGGAGGAAGTTTTGGCTGCAAAGAATGTTGCAGCAATGTTTCACGTGAAACATTGCCTTGAAGAAGTTGCGTAAAAGACGATGATTTGAAAGAAAGTAAGTGAATTTTAGTTTTTGCTATAGGTGAAACACTTAATTTGTGATAAAATGGGAAACAGATGAAATTCAAATAATTTATTTTGAAGATATTAAGGGTGAGGTGAAGATTTTGGTTAAGGTTATCGCTATTGCCAATCAGAAAGGCGGCGTCGGTAAAACTACGACTACTGTCAATTTGGCGGCGTGTCTGGCACAGAAGGGACGCAAAGTATTATTGATAGATTCTGATCCGCAGGGTAATTCTACCAGCGGGTTGGGGTTTGATAAGCGCGATATCAAAAAGTGTATTTATGATACGTTGATCGATGATGTGCCGATGAAAGAATTGATCATCCATAGTTCCTACGATAATTTGGACGTACTGCCGGCGACGATCCAGCTGGCAGGAGCCGAGATCGAACTGGTAAGTCTGATGAACAGAGAAGGCCGCCTGAAAAGCTCATTGGAACGTGTTAAGCACGACTATGATTATGTGCTGATCGACTGCCCTCCGTCTTTAGGACTGCTGACTATCAACGCACTGACGGCTGCCAGTTCGGTGCTGATCCCTATTCAGTGCGAATTTTACGCCCTAGAGGGTGTCAGTCAGCTGATGAATACGATAAAATTAGTGCAGAGAAATCTTAATCCGGCTTTAAAGCTGGAGGGCGTAGTGATGACGATGTATGACGCGCGGACCAATTTATCGGCCGACGTTGTCGATGAAGTAAAAAAATATTTTGAAACGAAAATGTACAATACTATTATCCCGCGCAACGTACGCTTGAGTGAAGCTCCCAGCCATGGACAGCCGGTCATTGTCTACGACCCAAAATCCAAGGGTGCGATGGTTTACCAGGAACTGGCACGGGAGGTAATCGGTGATGAATAAAAAAGGTTTAGGCAAAGGTTTGGGTGCAATTTTTGGTGATGCAGCCGATCCGGTCAATACAGCGGTAGAACCGGTACGTAGTGACGAAGAAGAAGGAGCTGCTTCTGAAAGATATTGTTCCTAATCCACATCAGCCGCGGCAGGTTTTTGATGCAGTGAAACTGGCAGAATTAGTTGAATCTATCAAGCTGCATGGAGTAATTCAGCCGTTGGTAGTACGTAAACACGGACGTAAATATGAGATCGTTGCCGGAGAGCGTCGCTGGCGTGCTTCCAAGGAAGCCAAGCTGAAAACTGTTCCGGTTATTATTCGTGATTATGATGATGCAACGATGATGGAAATTGCTTTGGTAGAAAATATTCAGCGTCATGATCTTAATCCGCTGGAAGAAGCAGAAGGCATCAAACGGCTGATGACCGAATGCAAGCTGACACAGGAAGATGCTGCGAAAAAAGTTGGCCGCAGCCGTACTGCTGTTGCTAATCTGCTGCGGCTGTTAAATTTACCGCAGCAGATCAGAGAATATGTTTCACGTGAAACATTGACGATGGGGCAGGTAAAACCGCTGCTTTCTTTGGATAATGAAAAGCAGCAGCTTGAAGTTGCTGCGGCCATTATTGAAAAAGGCTGGAGTTCACGGACAGTGGAAGACGTTGTCAAAGAGCTGAAAACTGGGCGCAGATTCAAAGTTACTGAAGAAGCGGTAATTGTTGCTGAGGAAAAAGCAAACAATAAAAAAGGAAAGGCAGCCGCGGCAGGAGATGTTTTTACCAGCGATTTTCAAAACAGGTTGGTAGAATTATTAGGAACAAAGGTCAAAGTTGTGCCCAAGGATGAAAAAAAAGGCAAAATAGAAATAGAATATTATTCACCTGAGGATCTGGAGCGGATATATGATTTGCTGAACAGACCGGCGCAGCAGACATTAAAAAGGAAGAAGCCCTGGCTGTCTGTTTAAAATAAAGTGTTGCTGCATTGGTGAAAGAATGAAGTAAGTGCAAAGGATCTGGCACGAGCAGCGCTTACCGGGAGGGGAATTATGGTCGGTTTGGGAACGCTGGTTAACTCCGGAGCGATTTTAGCCGGAGCGGGCGCAGGATTATTGCTGCGCCGCGGACTGCCGGAAAAATGGCAGGAAAGCATCATGCAGGGTGTGGCACTGTGTATCATTGTTATAGGTGTACAGATGGCTTTTAAAAGTGAAAATATCATGGTTGTTATTTTCAGTATTGTTTTAGGTGCTATCGTTGGCGAAGGTATCGATATCGATACGAAGCTGCAAAGATTTGGAGATTGGATCGGCAGTAAGCTGATTGGCGGACATGATGCCGGAGCGGCCAAAGCTATTGGAGAAGGTTTTGTTGCTGCCAGCCTGATTTATTGTGTAGGCGCAATGGCGATTATCGGCAGTTTGCAGGATGGATTAAAAGGTGATACAACGATCTTATTCGCTAAATCGACTTTGGATGGTATCATTGCGATTATACTGACGGCCAATCTTGGTATCGGCGTCGCTTTGTCAGCAGTAAGCGTACTGTTATATCAGGGTACTTTGACTTTGCTGGCCGGGGTACTGGAACCGGTCTTAACTACCAGTATTTTAAATGAAGTAACTGCTACGGGCGGTATGCTGATTATGGCGATCGGTGTCAATATGCTGAAAGTGGTGCAGATTCGTATTTCTAATCTGTTGCCGGCAGTGCTTTGGGCCGGGATCATCGTTGCAGTTTCAGGTCTTTTATAAAGGGAGAAGGAAGAACAATGGAACAGATCAATCAAATTTTGGGCAATAATCTGCTGTTTATAATAGCGGTACTACTGGTCTTGATAGTATTTTTGCTGGTGATGCTGGTAAATATGAATAGTAAGCTGAGAAAATTACAGTGGAAGTATGATTATTTTACTAAAGGCACAACTATGGATTTGGACGAAGTACTTACTCAGACGCTGGAAGATGTGCGCAGTGCGGAAGCCAAAATAACAGCTTTGGAAAAGAGCCGTGATGATCTGCGGCTGCGGTTAAAAAGTTGTGTGCAGAATTTACGCGTGTTAAGATATAATGCTTTTGATAATACAGGAAGTGATTTAAGTTATTCTGTAGCTCTGGTTGATGAAGAAAATAATGGTGTGGTGCTTTCAAGCATTTATGGCAGAGAAGAAAATCGCTGTTATGCCAAACCGGTTATAGCTGGAAAATCCCAGTATGTACTTTCCAAAGAAGAACAGGAAGTATTGCAGCAAAAGTGATAAAACAGACAAAAAAAGCATCGTTTTAAACGGCCTGTAAGGCTGGCGAAATCAAAAACGAATAGAATGGACTGCATCATAAAGGAAAAACGCTCACAAGCGATTTGTGGGCGTTTTTTCTGTGTTGACCTTAATCAGCAAATGGATCTTCACTAAGAATTTTTTTGCCATATAAAGTTTTTAAATTTGTGCTTGTGTTTTTATAATTTTTATCTGCCAGCGAGTTTGTTTCTTCCAAAACAGGAAAAGGAATCTGCATGATATTGATAAGCGTATCAAAAATAAGGTCATTAGTAAAATAGGCTGACGTATGCTTCTTTAAAATAGCCATAGTATGCGGGTATTTTTGAATATAGTTATCAGAGAAATACATATACAATGGAATGCGTGCCATATCGAAAGTAAATCTGGAAGCGTCGTGACCAAGACCTGCATCAACATCATCGGCATGATCTGAAAAATAAATCATCCCCTGAAAGTTTGGCAGATCTTTTACCGTACTAAAAAGCTGCTTCATGACAAAATCGTTGTAAAGAATACTGTTATCATACTTATCAATATGAGATTTTCCCGTCCAGCGATTAAACGCATGCGGATAACGTTCTTCGTAAGAACCATGATTACCCATCAGATGCACAACTATCAGGGCTTTGTCGAATACCGGCAGTTTTTTTAAAACATCTACCAGACTCAAGTCGAAATGAGTAGTTTGAGTAGTTTCTCCCAGATGTCCGTTTAACCAGTATTGTGTTTGTGACTGATCAGCAATTACGGAAACCGGAGTATCCCAAGCGCCGTATTTTACCTGATTGCTTATCCATACAGTATGAAAGTCTGCTGCCTGAGCAATTTCTATAATAGATGCTGCCTGTTCCAGAGGCAGAGTATTATACTGATTTTTAGCTGTTAGAGCATAAGTCAGAACGGGAACAGTATGACTGTGACAGGAATAGGCGTTATCAAAAAGCAGAAAGCCATGCTGGTTTTTGATTGATTGAAGCCATGGTGTCGTAGGCCGGTGATAACCGTAAGCAGACATGTGGCCTTTATTTTGCGATTTGCGCCTATAACCAGAACGTAGACACCTGCAGCGTTTTTGGGAAGGGATTTTAAAGACCCAAGTATTTTTTGACGGGCGTTTTTTTGGGCAGAAAAATTATCATATTGAGCCAAAGCATTTCTTGTCTCCCGTAATGTATTGGTAAAAAAATTATCAGGGGTTATAGAACTTTTATATACTGTCAGCAGGTTAAGAAGCACAAATACAGCAATCGCTACTGGAGGCATATTATTTATGCGGCAGCTTTTAAGACGCAAGTGTAAAAGCAGAGAAAACACCAGATAAACAAGAACAAGAAAAAGAAATAATAATAAAGTCTGCCCAGTAAAGTTTGTTTGCAGATATTCGTAACTTTCAGAAACATTGGTTTGTAATAGTGCAAGAATTGTTGTGGCAGTGGGGAAACTTTGGCTGGAAGTATAATAACCCCAAACTGCTGTTGAAAGAAGAAACGTACAGATTTGGAGTAACAGTACTACTGGAGAAAGAAGTCGTAGAGTTTTATATGCGGTACTGTAATAATACAGAAAAAAAATGATATTGGTAAATGAAAGTGAAAATATAGAATAATAAGCTATATTGACGGAAGTTATAACTTCGCCGGCTGCGGTTTTACAAAATAGCAGTGATAAAAGCGGCAGCAGAGCTAATAAATAATTGTAAAAATAAATTCTGGAATAGGAGAATATTGATGTAAGGCAGCTCGTAATAAATACGGTGAATAACAGCTGCTTTGTTTTGGTAATAATAAAAGTTCCGCTGCCAAGCAGCTGTAGGATTAGCAGGACTGCAAATAAAATAATAAAAAAGTGCCTAAATTGTTTGGTGAAAATATTTTTCATAAGTAATAATTTGTTTTTTATCATTATATGCAATAAAATCGCCTCCGAACAAATATTTTAGCACATTTGCCCCCCCCACAAGACCGCAAAACTAAAAAAAGAGGTTATAATAGCTGTTATTTATTTGGAGGAAATAAAAAAGCGATTCCTAATAATTTAGAAATCGCTTTTATAATGTTTATATATATATTGGTAATTCTTATTTTTGTAGAAAAAGATGAGCAGTTCTACGCACTACATATTTCCGTGGAACAGCTGCAGAAGGATGAACATTATTTGCGCGCTCATCAGGTACTTAAACCAGATTTTAGCATAAATAAATCCCTGTGGACTTACTTCATAGGCACCGGCAATACGTCCCTGGACACCATAAGACTCCAAAGCAGAAAGAAATAACAGCATACATCCGGGTTCCCAGCTGTCACCGGTAATGAGCCAGATACAGTAGAATAAGAAAAAAGAATATCAATGAGAAAATAAATCAGAAAAAAAATAGTGGTTTTATCAATAAAAACAACATGTACCTTTTTGGTACTTCTGCGCGCTTCGACTATGGCCCGGAAGTTATGCAGGAATAAAGCCAGCTCCCGGTGATATATGAAGGAAAAAACTTTCGCACATAAAAAAAGTAAGGGTATATAATGCATAGGAGCTCCTATCTGTAATCGATTAACATACAAGGATATTATACATCATATCAAGAAAAGCTGCCAAGCCATTTCCATGAATTTTGTATACAGTCTATTCTGAATGGAAAAAAGTATCTTGGATACGGATTAAAATAAAAAAAGTCCAAAAAATACAAAATCGTAAGGTAAATTATTTGTTTTTTGTATGGATTTACAAAAAAAGAGTTGACAAAAGTGTGAAAAATTATTTATAATTGTGAGCAGATAGTTACAAACGTAGCTTTGCCAGGAAAATACTGTTAAGAGGGGAACAGCGTCGGCTGCTGCATAGAAGTAACCAATTTATACTATTATAGGAAAAGGGGAAAGAACAAATGAAAACCTGGAAAAAAGTTGCCAGTGCTGCTTTGGCAGCGATGGTATTTGCTTCGCTGACAGCAGGCTGCGGCGGCGGAGACAAAAAGAAAGAGGCTGCAAACAGCAACGAAATCGTAGTAGGTGCAAGCTTTGAGCTGACCGGTAATGTCGCCAATTACGGCAAGTCTACTCTTTCAGGCTTAAAAATGGCTTTTGATGAAGTAAATAAAGCCGGCGGTATTGATGGTAAAAAATTGCGTATCGTGGAAAGCGATAACAAGTCGGAACCTTCTGAAGCAGGTAACTCGGTTACCAAACTCGTCACTCAGGATAAGGTAATAGCTGTTGTCGGACCGGCAACCAGCGGTTGTGTAGCTGCTTCCACACCTATCACTACTGCTAATAAAGTGCCTTTGATTGCACCTTGTGCAACTGCGCCGAACATTACTGTCGAAAATGGAAAAGTAAAAGAATTTGTGTTCCGTTCCTGCTTTATCGATCCCTTCCAGGGACGTGTTATGGCAGAATTTGCTGATAAAAACCTGAAAGTAAAAAATGTAGCGATTTTGTATGATGCTTCCAGTGATTATTCCAAAGGCTTAGCTGAAGTATTTGCTAAAACTATGGAAGAAAAAGGCGGCAAGATCGTCTAAAGAAGCTTTTCTTGCTAAAGACCTTGATTTTAAATCTGCCCTGACGAAAATCAAATCCACTAATCCGGAAGCAATCTATATTCCCGGGTATTATGAAGAAGTTGCTAAAATCATTAAACAAACACGTGAATTGGGGTTGAATGTTCCGCTTTTGGGATGCGATGGCTGGGATAGTCCGAAGCTTGTTGAAATCGGCGGTCCCGAAGCTTTGAACAATACCTATTTCTCCAGCGCTTATTCCGCACAGGATAAAGAGCCTTCCGTACAAAAATTCATCGCCGGTTATAAAGCTATGTATAATAAAGAGCCTGATGTTTTCTGTATGCAGGGTTATAATGCCGGTCTGATTTTAGCTGACGCTATTAAACGTGCAGGAACTACTGACGGTACTAAATTGGCTGCGGCTATTGCTGCGACTAAAGACTTGTCTGTTGCCAGTGGTAAATTGACTTATGACGCAGATCATAACCCGATCACCAGCGCCATTATTATTGAATTAAAAGACGGCGTTCAGACCTTCAAAGAAAAAATCACGCTGTAATTCAGATAAAAAAACTATTTGCAAAAGAATATATAATATAGAACCCAGGTAGACCCATTGTTTTTTAGATGTTTTTTAGTCCGGCGTGTTTTAAACGCACCAGATTAAATATATTTTGCAGTTTTCATCAGAGGGGGAAAAACAATGAAAAAAGTTACCAAGGTATTCTCAGTAATGGTAGCAAGCGTAGCTTTAGCAGCTATGCTCAGCGGCTGCGGCGGCGATAAAAAACCGGCCGGCGGCGATACCATCAAGGTCGGCGGTAATCTTGAGATGACCGGCGGCAGTGCCAGTTTTGGTATTTCTTCGAAAAATGCTATTGAGCTGGCTTTCAAAAACATTAATGACAAAGGTGGCATTAATGGCAAAAAACTGGAGCTTGTTGTGGCGGATAACAAGTCCGAAGCAGCAGAAGCTACCAATGCCATGCAGAAGCTGGTCTCTCAGGACAAGGTTGTTGCCGTTATCGGCCCAAACCTTTCCTCGGCTACGATAGCCGCAGGCGCGATCAATAACGGCAGTAAAGTGCTGGATATTGCTCCTATGGCTACCAACCCTAACGTTACAGTTGATCCGGCGACAGGAAAAACAAAAGAATATAATTTCCGCGCTTGCTTTATTGATCCGTTCCAGGGTACTGTTATGGCAAACTTTGCTAAAAATGATTTACAGGCAACAAAAGCAGCGATCCTTATCGATAATTCTTCTGACTATGCCAAAGGTCTGGCGGCGTTCTTTAAAGAGAACTTTATCAAGAACGGCGGCACTGTTGTGGCTGAAGAATCCTATCTGCAAAAGGATACCGATTTTAAAGCTACTTTGACTAAAATCAAAGCTGCGGCTCCGGATATTCTGTATGTTCCCGGCTATTATCAGGAAGTTGGTATGATCGTTAAGCAGGGCCGTGAGATGGGTATCGAGATCCCCATGGCCGGCGGCGATGGCTGGGACAGCGCTAAACTGCCTGAAATAGCAGGTAAGGCGGCACTCAATAATACTTATTTCTCAAGCCTTTATTCTCCTGATGACGATTCTGCTTTGAATAAAGCGTTTGTCAGCGAGTATGAAAAGGCTTATAAAGTAAAACCAGACGTTTTTGCAGCGCTTGCTTATGACTCTGCTTTGCTGGTTGCCGAGGCAATCAAAAACGCAGGCGATACCGATCCTGTGAAAATCGCTCAGTCTATGGCCAAGATCAACGGTTTCCAGGGCGTATCAGGTACCGTAACCTTTGACGCGCAGCATAATCCGGTTAAAAGTGCTGTAATTATCGAACATAAAGACGGCGCTCAAACCTTCAGGACAAAAATCAATCCTTGATAAAAATCCACAATTAATTTTTGCAATGGTGCGGGCTGTGGTATTACCACAGCCTCATTGCGTTTAATCCACGAGATCAGGAGGACGGGAATTATGGACATGGGTTCCTTTATGCAGCAATTTGTCCAACAGCTTATTAACGGCATTTCGTTGGGCAGTATTTATGCGCTGGTAGCATTGGGATACACGATGATCTATGGTATCATCAAGCTTATCAACTTCGCTCATGGCGATATTTACATGTTGGGTGCGTATTTCGGCTTTATAGCAACTACAATGTTTGGCTTTTCTTTTATTCCGGCTATACTCTTTTCTATGGCCTGTGCCGCATTAGCCGGTATTATTATTGAACGCGTGGCTTATAGGCCGATGCGTAATGCTCCAAGAATCGCAATCTTAATTACGGCAATCGGTGTATCTTTCTTTCTGGAATACAGTATGATCCTTATTGCAACGCCGCAGCCGCGTACGTTCCCGGCTGTGTTTGAAGCGACTATTTATCATTTTGGACCGTTGGTAGTAAACAGCCAGCAGATCGTTATCCTGATCAGTGCGCTGATTTTGATGGCCGTACTGACTTACATTGTACAAAACACCAAAGCGGGCAAAGCGATGCGTGCAGTATCTTTTGATGCTGATGCCGCCCGTTTGATGGGTATTAATATTGACCGTGTTATTTCCATGACTTTTGCTTTAGGTTCTGCTTTGGCAGCAGCTGGCGGTGTTTTGGTAGGTATCTATTATAACTCTATCGATCCGCTGATGGGCATGGTGCCTGGCATCAAGGCTTTCGTTGCCGCAGTTCTCGGCGGTATTGGCATTATTCCCGGCGCTATGCTGGGAGGGATTATCCTGGGCGTTGTCGAGGCGATGGTCAGCGGTTTCTTTTCTTCAACCTTCCGCGATGCTGCGGCATTTGCTATCCTGATCCTTATTTTGCTCTATAAACCTGCCGGTATATTGGGCAAAAATGTACGTGAGAAAGTGTAGGTGAGAGCTATGAATGCATTGAGAAAAAAAGATTTGCTGACATTGGTAGCCTGCGCTGTACTTTTTGCTGTTATGCAGGGATTGATGATGGCAGAGGTCATCGGCCCTTTCTGGGAACTGAATATCGTTCTGATTTGTATTAATATTATTCTTTCAGTCAGCTTGAACCTGATCAATGGTTACACAGGCCAGTTTTCTATCGGACATGCGGGCTTTTTGGCGGTTGGTGCTTATACCGGCGCTATCGTTACGGTCAAGCTTGGTTTTTCATATGAGCTGGCATTGATAGCGGGCACAGTTGCTGCCGGCTTTTTGGGATTTTTGATCGGTCTGCCGACATTACGTCTGAATGGCGATTATCTGGCGATCGCGACACTTGGTTTAGGTGAGATCATTCGTATCTGTATCCTGAATATCGATTATGTGGGCGGTGCTTCCGGACTGATGGGCATACCCCGTTTGACCAATTTCCCCTGGGTTTTCTGGATTATGATCTTCATCATTTTCTTTATTAAAAATTTCAAGAATTCAGCGCCAGGACGCTGTTGTCTGGCAATTCGCGAGAATGAGATCGCTGCTGATACTATGGGTATCGACACTACGAAATACAAAGTTATGGCGTTTACGCTGGGGGCTGCTTTTGCCGGCACTGCAGGCGTATTGTTCTCGCATTACTTTTATATTGCACATCCGGCATCCTTTACTTTCATGCGTTCTTTCGATATTCTGACCATGGTCGTTTTAGGCGGCCTGGGCTCGATGACAGGCGCTATTACCGGCGCTGTGCTGCTGACTTTTATTTCTGCTTATCTGGCAGAATATCCTGAATGGCGGATGATAATTTACTCGATTACTCTGATCGTACTGATGCTGCGCCGTCCGCAGGGACTGTTCGGTAATAAGGAGCTCAGCTTGAAAATGTTTCATTTAGGAGGTGGCAAAGATGGAAGCACTGCTGAAAGTAAATGATATTTCGATGGTTTTCGGCGGCTTGCGTGCTGTCTCCAACTTTTCCATGGAAATCAAAGCAGGTGAGCTGATTGGGCTGATCGGTCCCAACGGAGCCGGAAAAACTACGGCTTTTAATATGATTACCGGTGTTTATACACCTACTGAAGGCGAGATAATGTTCAACGGTACGCGAACCAGTGGTAAAATCGTATCAGGTAACGCAGCTGGGAATGGCGCGTACTTTCCAGAATATCAGACTTTTTTCTGAGCTTTCGGTTATTGACAATGTCAAAATTGCTTATAATATGCATGTCAAATATACTTTAGGCGAGGCGATTGCCCGGGTTGGCCGTTATTTCAGCGAAGAGGATGAAATTACCAAAAAAGCCCTGGAGCTTTTAAAAATCTTTAAGCTGGAAGATAAAGCTTATGAAACAGCAAAAAATCTTCCCTATGGTGAACAGAGACGGCTGGAGATTGCCCGCGCACTGGCCACGGAACCGAAGCTGCTGCTTTTGGATGAACCGGCTGCAGGTATGAATCCACAGGAAACTAAAGAGCTGATGGAAATGATCCGCTGGATCAGAGATAAATTCAGCTTGTCGATTTTGCTGATCGAACATGATATGGGTTTGGTTATGGGGGTCTGCGAGCGGATATATGTTCTGGAATATGGTTTTTGTATTGCCAGCGGCACGCCTGATGAAATCAAAAATAATAAACGCGTTATCGAAGCATACTTGGGCGAGGAGGTGTCCTGATGTTAAAGGTAGACAATATCGATGTATATTATGGTGCTATCCACGCTATCAAGGGCATCAGTATCGAGGTACCGAAAGGTGAGATCGTAACTCTGGTAGGGTCTAACGGCGCCGGCAAAAGCACAACGCTGCGGACTATTTCCGGGCTGATGAAACCGAAAAACGGCACGATCTTGTTTGAAGATAAAAATATCGTCGGCGTACCGGCACATAAAATTGTGGGTATGGGCCTATGTCAGGTTCCGGAAGGAAGGCATGTTTTTGCAAATATGTCGGTCATGGAAAACCTGGAACTGGGTGCATACCTGCGTAATGATAAGGATGGTATTGCCCGCGATCTGGAAGACGTTTTTAAAAAATTCCCTAGACTGCTGGAACGTAAGGACCAGATTTCAGGAACGCTTTCCGGCGGTGAGCAGCAAATGCTGGCTATGGGACGGGCTTTGATGAGCAGGCCGAGACTTTTGCTGCTGGATGAACCCTCAATGGGTCTGGCACCATTGCTTGTTAAAGAAATTTTTAATATAATAAAAGAAATAAACGAGAGCGGTACAACGGTGCTTTTGGTAGAACAAAATGCCAATATGGCTTTATCAATTGCCGATAAAGCTTATGTATTGGAAACCGGCCGCATCGCTTTGGCAGGTACAGCACAGGAATTAGCCAGCAGTGAAGCTGTGCGTAAGGCTTATTTGGGCGGCTGATGCCGGAAAAGGAGCGTGTTTACAATGCTAGTTAAAGACTTTATGACACCTAACGTATTAACGATTTCAGAAGACAAAAGCATGCTGGAAGCCCGGGAACTGATGAAGAGCAGTGCTTTTCGCCGTATTCCGGTTGTAGATGATATCAAAAGAGTGATGGGCATTATCACTGATGGCGACGTTGGGCGCACTTCACCTTCTGATGCCAGTACTTTATCACGTTACGAAGCTAATTATCTGCTGTCACGTCTGAAGGTACGCGACGTAATGACCCGCGATGTGATTACTGTGCGTGATAACAGTGCAATTGAGGATGTCGCCTATATATTGTATAAACATAAGATCAACGCTCTGCCTGTTGTGAATGAAGATAACAGGCTGTGCGGCATTATTACGGACAGCGATATTTTCCGCGCTTTCGTTACCATCATGGGCATTGCTAAAAGCTGCACTCGTATCACGATCGATGTTACTGATAAGGTCGGCGTTATTGCCGATATCGGAGGTATGTTCCGCGATCAGGGCATCAATATCATTTCTGTTGTAACCAAGCGTAATGATGCCGATACTACGGAACTTACTATTCGCGCTGACCTTTCGCAGCATGGTATGGATATTATTGAGCAGATCCGTGAAGCCGGTTACGATGTAACGGATATCAGTACGGTGAAGGGTGTAGAATAAGCTATGTTGGACGCTAAGTTCAATGTCGGCGATGTAGTGCGAATGAAAAAAGCTCATCCCTGCGGGTCCTTTGAATGGGAAATTACCCGTACAGGAATGGATTTTGGTTTAAAATGCAGGGGCTGCGGTCATTTTGTAATGATTGCCAGGCCTAAGTTCATTAAAGCTGTAAAAGCTGTGGTTTCTGCGGCCGATCAGTAAAATAGCAAAAAGCTCTGCTGTAAGGCAGAGCTTTTTAATTAAAAATATTGAAAGAGAGCGGCGCAAAATGCAGATTACAGCTTTAGATCATTTGGTTTTGACAACGAGTAATTTTTGAACTCTGCGTCTGGTTCTATCGTGATGTCCTGGGGATGGAACTGTTGTGCCAGGACGACCATTATGCATTTCGCTTCGGTATGCAGAAGATCAATGTTCATCGTTGTCCTGCGGAATTTTTGCCGGCGGCCGGAAATGTGGCTTACGGCAGTCTGGATATTTGTCTGCTGACGGTAACGGAACTGCCCATTGTTTATCAGGAGATGGCAAAGCACGGTATCGCGGTTGAAGTTGGCATCGTCGAGCGTAATGGTGCTTTAGGGAAAATGCAGAGCCTTTATGTGCGTGACCCTGATAACAATCTGGTCGAAATCAGCAGATATGAATGAAAACGGTTGAAAAACAAGCCCCCTGTTTCTGATGAAACGGAGGGCTTGTTTTTTTATAAAGATTGAAGTGACGTTGCAGGGCAAAGAGTACAAGGCTCTGTTCCGGTGTGATAGTAACAGTTTCCGGAATTTGATGATTTTATTCCAGTTTACTTTTAAAGGTCCAGCCGGCAATACTTAGTGTTAAAACAGCTATTAAAGCCAGCGGTATCAAATTTATCAGCACATGATACATATCCATATTTTTCAGCAGTACGCCTTTGGCAATGACCAGAAAGAAACGCAGCGGATTAAGGTAAGTGAGGTATTGCAGTATGACCGGCATATTATCAATAGGCGAGATAAATCCTGATAACAATACGGCAGGCATCTGAAAGGTAAAGACACCTAAAATAGCCTGCTGCTGCGTTCTGCATAAGGATGAAATAAACAGACCGACACCGACTAAAGCTAAAAGAGCGACAAAGTCAGCTGCTAAAAAAACTGCAAGCGAACCAACCAAAGGAAAATCAAAAAAGTGTACTGAAATAGCAAGCATCACCATTGTCAGAAGCCAGGCTAAGAGCTGGGCCGGTACGGCTTTGCCGATAAGGATCTCGGTAGAAGACAGAGGGCTGACAATGAGCTGGTCAAAAGTACCGACTTCTTTTTCCCGGGCAATAGACAGCGATGTCAGTAAAAGCACGATGACCATCGAGAGCATAGCCATCAGGGAAACGAGTGAGTAATACTTATAATCAAGGTTGACATTGAACCAGTTTCTGGTGACTATTTCCAAGCGTGGCTCGCTGCCGGATAATTCTTTGGCATAGCTTTGGATGATCTGTGTAGCATAGCTGCCGATGATCGAAGCGGAATTTGTCTGCCTGCCGTCTGTTATCAGCTGCACGCTGGCGCCGGTCTTGTTTTTTATAGATACGGCAAAATCAGGAGGTATTTCCAAAGCCAGGCTTGCTTTTTGGATATCAATGCTTTGTTTGAGCTGTTCAGGCGTGTCAACAACCGCTACAGAGTTGAACCAGGGCGAATTTGCAAAATGGCTGATCAGTTCGCGGGAATAGTAGCTGCGGCTGTTATCCAGCACTAACATATCAATATTTTTTACTTCCATTGTTACAGCGTTGGCGAAAACAATAAGCTGAATAATAGGCATGATGGTAACGATCATTCTGCTGCGGGGATCTTTCCAGATTGCTTTAAATTCTTTAATGATCAGCGTCAATAATCGTGTTGTCATTTTTCCAACCTCACTAACGTATTTTTATAAACTAAAAATAACAACACAAGGCACAGACAGCTTAAATAAACGGTGTTGATCAGAACTATATCACTGATAGTTCCTGCTAAAAACTCACTTTCAATAAACGACACAAAATAACGCTGCGGCAAAACAGCTGTTAAATATCTGAAAAAAGCAGGCATGGATGAAATCGGAAACATCAGCCCGGAAAGGAGCAGTGCCGGTAAAAAACCCATGACTAAAGAGATCTGGCAGGCCAGAAATTGATTTTTAAAAATCGTGGATACCAGTAAGCCGATGCCCATACAGGTCAGCAAAAACAGGCTGCCCACCAAAAATAGTATGATATAAGAACCGCGGAAGGGCAGATCAAAAACAGCGATGCATAAAAACACGTTAAACAAAAGCGAGCAGATGCCCAAAATATAGTAGGAAAAATATTTTCCGGCTACAATGCAATCTGCTGAGCCTGGTGCTTAACAAAGCTTCCATTGTACCCCGTTCCCATTCCCTGGCTACGACAAGCGCTGTTAAAAGGATACCGACCAGACTTAGGGTTACGGCCAGAGAACCCGGCAAAATAAAATAATGGCTGTCAAGCTTCTCGTTATACCAGATCCGCAGCTGTGGATCTATCAGACTTACCTGTTGCTTACTGTAGCCGGTCGTTTCCAGCCACTGATAAATAACGCCGCTGGCATAGCTTTGGACATAGTTGGCAGTGTTGGTTTCGCTGCCGTCGGTAATGACCAGGATCTGTGCGGTGCGGCCATTGTTAAGAGTGACAGTAAAATCGTTAGGAACGATCACGGCTCCCTGAAGTTTGGAATTGACGATATCGCTGTACATGGCGTCCTTGTCATCGTAGACCTTCGTTCTGATATACTGATTATTACTGAAAGACCTGGCCAGAGAAACTACTCTGGGGTTGGCGTCATCCAGCTTAAGACCCAGATTGATATTGACGGAGTCGACATTGATGCCATACATATAAATCAAAGACAGCAGCGTCGGCAAGATAAAAGCAATCAAAATACTGCTGGGATCGCGAAAGATCTGCAGGAATTCTTTTTTGATAAAAGCCCATAAAATTCTCATAGCCGTCCGCTTTCTGCATCTTTGCGGTTAATAAGCGTAATAAAGGCTTCTTCCATCGTCGCAGCAGTAGCCTGCGATTTTAAAGCTGCCGGAGTGCCGACGGCTATAGTTTCGCCCTGATAAAATAAACTGATGTTATCACAATATTCCGCTTCATCCATAAAATGAGTAGTAATCAAAATCGTGACGCCTTTTTTTGCCAGGGCGCGCAGATGACACCAAAATTCTTTGCGGGTGACCACGTCTACGCCGGAGGTGGCTTCGTCCAGAAATAAGATCGGCGGATTATGGATGAGCGCGCAGGCTAAAGATAAGCGCTGTTTGATGCCCAAAGGCAGTTTTTCTGACAGCTGGTCAAAATAGACAGTCAAACCAAAATAAGACGCGATGCTGTCGACACGTTCTTTGATTTTTGCCAGGGGAATACCGTAAATACCGGCGAAGAATTCCAGATTTTCGCGGACTGACATATTGCCGTATAATGAAAATTTCTGCGCCATATAGCCTAGATAGGAGCGGGCTAAAGTAGGATTTTTCCTGATATCTACCCCCATGATTTTTGCAGTACCGTCTGTTGGCCGGGCCAGGCCGCACATCATTTTAAAGGAGGTAGATTTGCCGGCACCATTAGGGCCCAGCAAACCAAAAATTTCACCTTTTCTGATGTGAAAGGTGTTATTTTTTACAGCGGCAAAGTTACCGTACATTTTTAAGAGGTTTAAAGCTTCCACGGGATATTCTACAGTGCTTTCCCGATAAATATAATGGGCTGCGATCTGTGATTCTTTTTCTTCATAGCCGCCCATCAGGCGGATAACTTCGCGTTCAAAATCAGCAGAAGTGGCAGCCAGTGTTTCTGGCGGACCATGAAAGATAACTTTTCCCTTATCGATAACTACGGTATTGTCAAAACTGTTAGCTTCGTCCAGATAAGCCGTAGACCAGATTACGGTAGTATCTTCTTTGATCGTCGCCCGTACCAGACGCATTAAATCGCGGCGTGAGATGGGATCTACACCAACAGAAGGCTCATCTAAGACCAGAAATTTAGGGTCTCCTAAAAGCGCGCAGGCTAAACCAAGCTTCTGCTTCATACCGCCGGATAAATTACCGGCCAGTCGTTTTTGAAAGGGCCGAAGACCGGTAAAGTCCAAAAGTTCGTCAAAATTTTTATCGACTGATTTCAAATCTGCATAGAATTCCAGGTTTTCACGTACGCTCAGGTCTTCGTACAGTCCAAATTTTTGCGGCATATAACCTATTTGAGCGATAAGTTCTTTTTTTTGCCGTGCCGGATCATAGCCAAGGGTCGTAACGGTTCCCGAATCGGCACACAAAAGCCCGATTATGATACGCAGAAGCGTGGTTTTACCCGCGGCATCGGCACCTACGATGCCTGTCATTTGTCCTGTAGGTATGGTAAGCGTCAAATCGTCTATAGCAGTCGTATGTTCAAATTTTTTAGTGATATTATTTATTACTACCGTATCCATTTTACTTACCCCGGGTATCCTTCAAATCGATCAAAACAGTCGTGGGCATTCCCTGACGCAGAAATTTATCCGGGTTATCGGCATAAACACGGATCATGTAGACTAGATCTGTACGCAGATCGGTTGTCTGTACGCTTTTGGGCGTAAATTCGCTGACAGGGGAAATATAACCGATATGACCCTGATACGTTTTCCTGGCGCCTGTCTGCGGATCAGTACTGTCGGTAATAATCTGTGCCGGCATACCATCGTAAATATTGCCCAGATCTGTTTCATTGATATAGGCTCTGACCCAGATCGGGCGCGGCTTGGATAAAGTATAGACGGCCGTTCCTTTTTGAATGATCGTACCAGGCTCAACTAAACGTGCGGTAACGATGCCTTCTTCCAGTGCATAAAGTTTGGAGTAATCACTTTGCCTGGCTAAAAGATCTTTTGCGGTTACGGATGCATTATAAGCTGAGCGCGCTTCCTTCAAGGTGTTTTCCACAGTTTCAAAATCCAGCTTGGAAATAGCGCCTGTGCCATATAAAACAGTATATTTATCATAGACTGACTGCGCCTGGACCATTGCTGCATAGGCCTTGGCTACTTCACTTTCCGACTTGGCCTCCTGCAGCTTGTAATCTGCCGCGTCGATCTCTGCGACTAGGCTGCCTTCCCGTATTGTATCTCCTTCTTCAAAATACATTTTGGTGATTTGTCCCGGAACCTGAAAGCCAATATCAAATTGGCGGATATCTACATTCCCATATAGTGTTACCAGCGTAGGATCTTTTGCAGCAGGTTTCAAGAAAAACCACAGGCAGCTTATTACCGCTGTTATTACTGCTATCATGATTAAAAATTTTTTCTTCATCATACGGCTCCTTTGAGTGCTTTCTTAATTTAATAATAGAAGAAGAGCAGCCTCTTGGCAATCAACAAATCAGGGGCTTTTGTCGGATTTTGCAGTCATTGCAGCCAGCAGGGCGGGCTGGTCGATAAAGCTGCGTAGTTTGAGCCAAAAATCGAGCGGTGAAAGCGGACTGTCATGCTCGTAGCAATAGACCAATACCTGCAGATGACCATTGATTATAAATTCTATCAACAGCTGCAGCTGCGGTGTTATCTGCTGAGTAGTCAGCTGCAGGTTTTGGATCAGTACTTTCCGAATATGGTTTTTCATTTTATGGACAAAACGCGGATCGCCGTTCTGGCCTAGGAGCATTGCCAAAATACGGGCATTGCTTTTAAAAAATCTTTGTGACAACAGGCGTTCTTCTGCTGTAGGCATACCTGTGCGAAAAATACGAAGGCCATGCGGCAGAAAAGTGTCGACAAGCTGAAATAATTCATTTTCTAATTGTTTCAGCAGATCATCTGTATTATTGAAATAGGCGTAAAAAGTACTGCGGTTGTAACCGGCTTTTTTTGTAAGCTGTGAAACTGTTATTTTGTCGCAGGGCAGGGTCTGGCACAGCTGCAGAAAAGCTTCTACAATGCAGGTACGTGCTGTTGTCGGCTTAGTCATGGCAAAATCCCCTTTGCTTTTATTAATTTAATTATACTATAATCTGTCAGACTGCAAAAGAGAAGGCCGGTAAGCCGAGGGTAATTGATCGGAAACAGATCATTTATTGCCCGGGTAATATTTACAGCTTTTTTATGCTGGTCAGGGCTATTTTTACGGTTCCTGACATTTACCTGCCGCTGGGGCAGCGGTATTATATGGTTATGAAAGAGAGAGGTGAAGATAAATGACAGCCGCAACCTTTAATGCTTGTTTGAGTTTAGCAGTATTGGGTGTATTAACCTTTGCCTGCTGGCGTAAATACAGAATCTGTCTGCATACTAACGTACATAAATAAAGCGGTATCCGTGATAGGAAGTGAACCTGATGGTTGATTTGCTGGTGGTGCTGTTTTTTCCGGCAGTACTGACGGTATTGCTGAGCATAGCAGAGCTGCGCATTAAATATGCAGAAAAAGAACTCCTGAATAAAATAAAAGAGCACTTCTAAACAGAAGTGCTCTTTTATTTTCTATTTATCTTCCTGCATATAGATATTCATACCGGGAACAGCGCCTTTGACGCCATTAGCGGCATAAGCTTTGCTGATGTTTTCCAACAGGTCAAAATATACATTCCAGTAATCGGAGCCCTGGGCCCAAACACGGATCGTATATTCGACGGCATATTCTTTATAACCGGAAAGCCTGATAAAAGGCGCGGGATCATTCAGAGTATTGTCCGTAGCTGCAACTGCCTCGGTCAGAGCTTTTTTTACAGTGGCAATGTCGTTATTATAGCCGGCGCGGATCACAATATCGACGCGGCGTACCGGTTCCGAGGAAAAGTTAGTGATTTTCCCGCCGGCGATCTCACTGTTCGGTACGAAAATATCTTTGTTGTCGACAGTGATGATTTTGGTGCAGAGCATGGAAATTTCTTTAACTGTACCTTCGATACCAGCTGCGGCAATATAATCGCCTGCTTTGAATGGTTTGGTGATCAGCAGCATGATACCATTGGAAAGATTGGATAAAGCGCCCTGTACAGAAAGTGAAACAGCTAAACCCAACATACCTAAAACGGCCAGCAGTGAAGCAATAGGAATACCGATACTTTCAGCAACGATGCATACAGCGACAAAATTGAGCACTACTCTGATAACAGTGCGTAAAAAACCGCGCAGCGTCAAATCTACGTTCAGTTTATCCAGCAGTCTTTCTATTGGACCCATCAATGCTTTGATTACTGCGTGGCAGACAAGAAAAATGACAAGTGCGGAAATAATGTTGCCAACAGTCAGTTTACCGACTGAAAAATTAAGGATTTCCTGAATCGTTTCCATCATATAAACAGCTCCTTTTCATACTTGTTTATACAAACAAGCTAAAATATATTATTATTATAACATAAAATAATGTAATTAAATATCTTTAAATGAGATTTTAATAATTTACTGCAAAAATATATACTGTAGAAATATAAATAAATATGGGCTGAAAACAACTAATAAAAGCAATGGCATAATCCCCTCCGCAGTAATGATATTGCATAAAAACGGTCTTTGAGGTAAAATAAAGTATTACTAATAGATGAGGAGCGATCAGAGTGAGTACCAATTTAGAAGTAGGGATAGTCGGTTTGCCTAATGTCGGCAAAAGCACCCTGTTCAATGCTATTACCAAAGCGGGAGCAGAGGCTGCCAACTATCCTTTTTGTACTATAGAACCTAATGTAGGTGTTGTTGATGTGCCTGATAAACGCTTGTCTGTTTTGGGAGAAATGGTCAAAGCAAAAAAAATCGTACCTGCGGCAATGCGCTTTGTAGATATAGCCGGGCTTGTTAAAGGCGCGTCTAAGGGTGAAGGCCTGGGTAACAAATTTTTGGCGCATATCCGTGAGGTTGATGCCGTTGCACAGGTCGTACGTTGCTTTGAAGATGGAAATATCACTCATGTCGAGGGCAGTATCGATCCTCTGCGTGACATTGAGATCATCAATACAGAGCTGTGCCTGGCAGATATGGAATCGGTTGAAAAACGCCAGGAAAGACTGGTGAAGCTTTTAAAGACTGGTGATAAAAAGGTGCCAATCGAAAAGGCTGTTCTGGATAAAGTCTTGGCAGGACTCAGCGAGGCAGTGCCGGCACGCCGTCTGGGGCTGACTGAAGATGAGCTGGAATTTTTGAAAGAACTGCATCTTTTGACTATGAAGCCTGTTTTATATGTAGCCAATGTCAGTGAAGAGGAAGTTGCCGACGCATCTGCCAATCCGCATGTGCAGGCTGTTGTAAAGTATGCGGCCGGTGAGGGTGCAGAAGTGATTACCGTATCGGCGAAGATGGAATCGGAGATCGCCGAACTGCCGGATGAAGAAGCGCAGGAATTTTTGGCGATGGCCGGATTAGAAGAAGCAGGGCTTGACCGCCTGATCAAAGCCGGATTTAAACTTTTAGGGCTGATGACTTATATTACTGCCGGCGAAATAGAAGTACGTGCCTGGACGATCGTACGTGGAACTAAAGCGCCGCAGGCAGCAGGCAAGATCCATACAGATTTCGAACGCGGCTTTATCCGTGCGGAAATCGTTTCCTATAATGATCTGGTTGAGTGCGGGAGTAAAGCGGCTGCCCGCGATAAAGGGCTGGTTCGGCTTGAAGGTAAGGAATACGTGATGCAGGATGGCGACGTAGTCGAATTTCGTTTTAACGTTTGATTTGCAGACTCTTTTGGACGGTTTTAATAAGCGGTCCAAAAGAGTTTTATTTATATCACGTTATAAATTTTCACAAATGTTTATGAACCGGAAATATTTTTGAAGTGCAGATAAAAGTATGCTATAATAATTGCAAATTATCCATCTGATGATATTTACAAATGATTGAGAAACTTTAACAGTTATTTGTAAATATTCAGACGAACTCGGTTAAAGGAGCGATTCTAATGAAAAAATTATTGTTAGTTATTTCCATGTTGATTTTTGCAATGCTCATGACTGCCTGTGGTGGCAGCAGTAAAAGTGTTTTCACTGAGCCCGGCGCTATCGGGAAAATTATGGGCGAGCTGCAGAATAAAGATGGTTTAAAAGGACAGGAGCTTAAGGTATTTCAGGATATTACGATTGTTTCAGGAAAAGATTACGGCGGTAATTTTATTTCTATCAATATCCTTAAACCAGGAACCAAAGAAGATGTCGATCATTATGAATACCGCAACGGAAGCTGGAGCGGCCCATCTGCTGTAAAGATTACCGGCAGCGGTAATATGGAAGATAATCTGATCGCTTTGCAAGCATTAAATATGGACAAAATTCCTGAGATGTATAAAGCTTTCCAGGAAAAAGTAAGTGATAAAAAAGATGTAAAAGTCAAAGAATCGTTAGTGTATCGTTTTTGGAAAGGCGATTGGACCGTCATGATGGATGCAGAGAGCGACAGAGAAGCATACAGCGCAGAATTTGATTTAAATGGTAAAATGATTGATTTTAAAAAACGTTGATAAAAAACTCCTTAACAGAATTTTTTCTGTTAAGGAGTTTTTTAATACCGGTTAAATATTGTGAAAAATAGTTTTAAATAGTTTTTCTAGTTGCTTTTTCAAGCCTATTTGATACAATATAAACTACGAAAGGATGGCCAGAATATGATTGACACACATATGCATTGTGATTATTCCTGCGATAGTCATATGAAAATTGCCGAGGCCGTCGCTGCGGCAAAGCAGCAGAATATTGGCATCGTTATCACTGAGCACTGGGACGATGATTATCCGACGAATCCGAGTGCATTTATGTTTGATGTAGACGAATATTTTGAACGGTTTGGCCCTTATCGCAGTGACAAAGTGCTTTTGGGAATCGAGATCGGAATGCAGAAGCAGACAACAGCTGCAGATGAAGCTTTGGCTGGGAAATATCCCTTTGACTATGTGCTGGCATCCATGCATTGCATTAATGGCCGCGATCTGTATGAAGAACGCTGTTATGAAGGGCTGGCAAAAGTTGAAGCTGTACGTGAATTTCTGATAGATACACTGGCTAATTTGGAGCGGCATAATAATTTTGACGCTTTTGCCCATATTGATTATATGTGTCGGTATATGCCTTACGCAGATAAAGAACTGATTCTGGGAGAAGCGCCGGAACTTTTTGATCAGGTTTTTAAGCTGCTGATAGCAAAAGAAAAACCACTGGAGATCAATACCCGCCGGTTGGATGATGCTGGAGCTATGGCTGCATTACTGGCGGTGTACAGACGTTATGCACAGCTGGGAGGTAAATATGCGGTGATCGGCAGCGATGCCCATTATAAAGAGCATGTAGGGCGCCGCATGAGAGAAGCGCTTAGTTTAGCAGATGAGGCAGGCCTGGAGCCTGTATATTTTAGAGAACGCAAGATGCGGAAGATGAGGAGTTAAAATTTATGAGATGCGTACGTTTTGAAGAACAGGGCCGTGCCAGGATTGGTTTTATCGACGGTGATGTGATCCGCGCTGTCTATGGCAGTATTGATACTTATTGGCGGATGACAGATGAGGTTTTTCCTTTGGCTGGCGCTAAACTTTTGGCTCCATGTGTGCCGAAGCAGATTATTTGTGTCGGTTTCAATTATCGTGACCATGCAAGAGAATTTCATGTGGACGTACCTAAGGAGCCTGCGCTTTTTACTAAAGCTGCGCATACTGTTATCGGTAACGACGGCAAAATCATTTATCCGCGTCAGAGCCATGAGGTAGTTTATGAGGCTGAGTTAGGCGTTGTTATCAAAAAGCGGATGAAAGACGTAGCTCCGGAAGATGTGCCGGATTATATTTTAGGGTATACCTGCGCTAATGATGTTACAGCACGGGATCTGCAGTTGTCGGACGTACAGTGGCTGCGCAGTAAATCTTTTGATACTTTTTGCCCATTGGGGCCCTGGCTGGAAACTGATCTTGATCCTACAGATCTGTCGATCAAATTGTATTTGAACGGACAGCTTAAGCAGAATGGGCGCACCAGCGACATGGTATATAATCCCTATGAGATATTAAGCTATATTTCGCAAAGTATGACACTGGATGCCGGCGATCTGATTCTGACCGGTACGCCTATGGGTTGCGGTCCAATGCTGCCTGGAGATGAAGTTGTCGTAGAGATCGAGGGTATCGGCAAGCTGCGTAATGAAGTGGTAAAAGGATACTGAAATAAATAAAAAGGACGCTGCGGCGTCCTTTTTTATTGTTTGAAGAGGCAGTGAATTGACAGAAAAAAATTTGTCTTGTTAAGATATTTGAATCAGTAAAAAAAGAGATTTGATTTATTTGTGAATTCATCCTGAAGATGAATTGCAAATATTTGAAATAAATGTTAAAATTAAGCTCTGACTGATCAGTCAGGAAATGGTTGGGTGGTGTTTTTATGGTAAGGAATATGACAGAGGGAGATCCGCTGAAGCTGATCCTTCCTTTTATGGTACCGCTTTTGATCGGTAATGTCTTTCAGCAATTATATAATATAGCAGATATCATTATTGTAGGACGGACGATAGGGGTCAACGCACTGGCGGCAGTTGGGGCTACAGCGCCTCTGTTCATGATGCTGGTTGTGCTGACGATGGGTTTGTCTAATGGGTTTACGGTGGTTACGGGCCAGCGGTACGGCGCCGGTGATCTTGACGGTGTGCGCCGCAGTGTGGCGATGAGCACGATGCTGAGTTTGTTTTTTGTTTTGATAATGATGCTTATAGCAACATTTGCCCTTGATCCGGCTTTAGCGGCGATGAACGTTCCTGAGGAGTTGTTTGAAGATGCTAAAAGTTATGTTTTGATCATCAGTCATGGTATTATCGCCATGATGGGATATAATCTTCTGGCAGGCATTTTGCGTTCTCTGGGCGACAGTAAAACACCGTTATATTTTTTGATTATCGCAACGATCCTGAATATTTTTCTGGCGCTGCTGTTTATTATTCAGTTCGGCTGGGGCGTGCCTGGTTCAGCAGTAGCGTTGGTTATTGCGCAGGGCTTTTCCGCGCTGCTGTGTATTGTTTATATTGTCAAAAAATTTCCGATCCTGCGTCTGCAAAAGCAGGACTGGCATTTTGACTGGAATTTTGCCTGGGAGCATCTGCGTATGGGCCTGCCAATGGCGGTGCAGTTTTCAGTGTTGGGGCTTGGTATGATTTTCATTCAGGCTGTTTGTAATAAGTTCGGTCCGACTACGATCGCAGCTTTCACTTCCGCAATGCGGATCGAACAGCTGGCCTTGCAGCCGATGATTTCTTTTGGCTTGTCGATGGCGGTTTTCAGCGCGCAGAATTTTGGCGCTCATCGGTTTGACAGGATCCGCGAGGGTGTAAAAAAATGTTCGTTGCTGGCGCTGTGTTTTAGTTTATTTGCCGCTGTTATTATGTATTTCTTCGGCCGCGAAATGATCAGTATTTTTATCAGCGAAGCTAATGAACAGGTTTTATCGCAGGCGCAGCAGTATCTGCATCTCAGCGTGCCGTTTTATTTTTTCCTCAGTCAGATTTTTATCTATCGTAATGCCGTACAGGGTATGGGTATTGCGATGATACCTATGTTCAGCGGTATCGTAGAGCTGATACTGCGTACTTCTGCCGCAGTATATCTGACCGAATATTTTGGTTACAGCGGCATTTGTTACGCCAGTCCGATTGCCTGGCTGGGTTCGTCGTTATTTCTCTTTGCGAGTTATCATTATTTCATCAGGCTGCTGGAGGATTCATATAAACAGCATGCTGGTATAAACGGCTAAAAAGAAAAACTCCCGGAAAACCGGGAGTTTTTCTTTTTAGAATAGATACTCCAAAGACAGCATGCCTTGGAAAGAACTGTAAGAATTACTGCCAAAACGTCCGCTGAGATCAGCAGAGATGAACCAGTCTTTATTGAATTCTTTTTCATAACCGAGACGAATTTCGCCAAGATTTTTGTTACCGTCTTGAGAAATACTGTCACCAAGAGAAGAAATAGTGTAATTATTAGAATTGTGGAGCCAGTTTACCTCGGCAAAGAAAGAATCTTTTTTTGTCGAAGCTGTATTCTGTTCACTTAACCAACGCAGTCCCAAACGTGTTTGAAGATTGGCTTCATTGCCAAAAGCGATAGTACTGCCATTATTTTCAGTATACGTATCATTATTAAGCTTGGTATAGGTAAGCTGAAGCTTAGGCTGCCAAGAATAAGTACGCCGATCTGTTTCTTTGTAATTTATGGATTTACCGATTTCTGCCGAAAGTCCCCAGCCGTTGGTATCATAGCTTTCTTTGCTTAGTCCGGCACCATTGACTTCGTTATCAAACCAGCCATATTGGAACCAGGTATCAGCATACCAGCCGCTTCTGTCATGTGCGTTTTCAAACCAGCTGCCATAGACACCTAATAAAAATCCATCGACAGAACCTTTGGAATCACGGTTGGCGCAACTGGCTGAAGTCGTCTGGCTGCCATTGCCATAAGCTGCCATTATGCCGAACAGCTGCTGTTCACCTTTATCACTGACTTCATTATAAAGATCAGTGCCCATGCGCAGTTTGTATAGATTGGCATTACCGTGGATCTGATCGTTGCTGAAATCCTGTTTCGTACGGGTATAGCTGTTTATGATCCAGATATTAGGACCATCTTCCTGATTGTTTTGATGCTGCAGATGCGTTTCACGATCATAAAGGCGGAGATCGAACATAGAACCGGCTAAGGCCATGTTTCCCAGATATGAACCTGTTTCAGGACGATAGACAGGGGCAGTAGTAGGCGCATAGGATGTTAAGTACCAATCACTTTCAGTACCTTGATTGCCGCCTTTGACGAGTGAATATTCATATAAGCCACCGACCAGGGGATTAGACTTGATGAAATTACCATCAGAATTCCCGAGAACTTCAATGACCTTGATACCCTGAGCGGTCTGTGCGCCACTGCCACCGATATTTTTAAAATTGATATAGGTTGTGCCTGAAGTGTCACCGCCGATGATCATTTTATCAGTTGCAGAATCGTCTTTGCCCAAGACGACATTCATATGCAGCTGGCCATTGTCGCCGCTGTAGTTTCCCGCCACATATAAATTTTTGAAATTTTCAGCCTTTTGAGCTTCGAGAAGCTCATTATCGTTGTTCCAGTCCAGATGACCAAATTTAATAACTGAATTATTCAGGGACAGATCAGTAACAAAGTTGCCTTCTGCTTCAGATCCCTGCCATAAATTTTTTGCAGAAGCGTTTTGGGTCATATTCCAGGTACTGTTATCCGTCAGAGCAAGATCAAGCCTGCTGCTTTTACCGGTACTGTCTATTGTATAATCTGTAAAAATAGCACCGTTCAGAACAGTGTTTTTAGAAGTATTGACAGTAATATTACTGGCAACAAGATCCGGATTAGTTGTCGTTTGACCGCCATAGGTAATATGGATCAAGTCTTTATTACTGGAATCATGAGCGGTTGCTGTACTGTTTACCAAGTTTAAAGTAGCGTCCTTGACTGCATCCGCGACATTGATAATGTCACTGTAATTAGTACCGCCAGGATTGCTGGCACGTTGATGCCCGTCAGTGGTTATTTCCTGGCCATGTGAACCTATCTGTATCAGGTGGCCGGTATAGACACCGTCACTGTCACTGGTGCTGGCAACTCCGTCATTAGTGATATCAGTATTTTCCAAATGGATGATTTGCTTACCGGCTGCCATATTATTACCGGTCTTATCAGTGGAGTTGCCCAGAGCTGAAGAATATTTTACGGCTGTGGAGCTGGCGTGGATCTTACTGCGTTCAAGCTGTCCATCGACAGCAAACATATTGAATCCAGCCCCATCTCCTGCTATTTTGATGCCATAAGCTTTTTCATGATCTACTTTTATATCTGCAGTACCATAGAGGTTGACCTCCGATGATCCGTATTTACTTCCCAGATGTTTTTCTGCAGCTTGATTTGTTGCAGCCAGAGTACCGATAACAATACCATGTTGATGATTGCGGCCGCTGGTTTCGATAGTAGTTTTGAAATTACTGCTTTGAGTACTGTTGATATCTATTCTGCCGCCGCCAATGGCGATAATACCGGATTCGTGATTGCCTCCTGTACGGATATCAAGCTCACCGCCCTCATAGCCAAGTACTTCTATCTGCCCGAAATTGCCTGTTTCCAGTGCCGTAGCTCCTGGTCTGCCGGCACCGTCATTTCTATTGAAGCTGCCTCCAAGAAAAGTTATTTTAGCCTGTTCGTTAATGTCTTTAGCAGGATCGCCGTTGGCTAAGAACATTCTGCCATTGCTGTAGCCGGTTCCGTCTATTTCCACTCGGTCAAAATTGATTCTCCCTGTCCCGTTGGCAACTACCATCCAGCGCTGACTGCTGCTTGCTGCTTTAAATAAGGCTGACTGGTCATCGCTTTTACCATTGGAAAAAGTTATAGAAGCTCCATCCTGAGCGGCTACAATGCGGCTCTGACTTACTTTGACAGTTGTCGTGTCACCGGTTACATGTATTTCACCATTGTTGTAAGCAAAAAATGCTGATTCAGAATTTTTATAGTTTGTGGATTTGGAGGTAATAGAATTATCGGTACCGCTGAGGATTATTTTACTGCCGCTGCCGTTAGCAACAATTCCAGAATAACCTACTCCTGTAGAATAGGTATCGCCTAAACCGACCGTGGCATTTAAACTGCCATTAACAGTAAGCTGACCGCCGCTGCTGGCGGTGAGGGATTCGCTGCTGTTTACACCGTTGACGGTTGTTGCACCGGCGGTGACAGAAACCTGAGCGCCATTAGAAACTTTGATACTGTTGATAGTATCGGTATGTGTGATAGGATCATAAGTGTCTGTGCCATCTGCAGTGTATTTGCCGTCTGTAACAGGTACCGGTGCAGCCATTACGTTAGTTCCGTAAAAGGTGCAGTGCGCTGCAAGGAGCGCCAAAAGTATTGCTTGACGTTTCTTGTTGCTGTACATAATTGGGTCCTCCTTAAGAATAAAACAATAGAAGATAAAAATAATAAAACAATTATTGCAATAAAGAATTTTAAATCCTATAAGTTAAAATAATTATATTTTGTAAAAATGTACTGTGTCAAGCATTTATAGATTATATATCTATACAGTTTAATCGAGGAAAAGGAAATAATACTGTGTTTTTAGAAGAAAGCGCAGGGTATTACTCTGGGTAATTTGAAATTACAATAGCTGATAAAAAGTCGGCTGTATTTAAAATATTAAGAATAAAACTGAAAAATTAGAAATTAAAATGCAGACTAATATTAGTCTGCAAATGAATAAAATAAAGAAATATAAAAAACGCCGTTATCATTTAGATAACGGCGTTAAAATAGTGCTTTTAGTTGTTTCTTTTCCGGATCTCGGTAACAGAAATGCCTCCGATGCCCCAATTATCAGTATCGACTTCATCGATAACGACAACAGTAGTCTTTTTGTTTTTACCGAGCACGTCGTGCAACAGATTGGTAGCACCTTCTATCAGGGCTTGTTTTTTTGCTCTGGTGTCACGTTGCCTTCACGGGTGATTTTAATATTTACGTAGGGCATAACAAAGACCTCCTTTTTTCTTTCAGTATAGCATGAAAGAATGAAAAACAACAGGAATTTTAAAGTGGGTGATATCATGAGTACGCTGTGTTTCCACGGTGCTTTTTACAAAATATACAGGCAGGGACCGAAAGAAAGGTTTTTTTGTAAAGTAAGGTAAAAAACGCTTGTCAAGACCGGAGTGCTTGTGCTATTATAGCGGTGACCATAAATGGCCGGGCAGTATCTTTGTGAGCTGTACCATAAGCCGCAGGTCTTAATTTAAAATCAGTCATTAATCGCTTGGATCAGTAATGACCGGGACGAGACGCAATAACAAGGCCTTTTTATAAGTATTTTTGCGCGCTCCCGGCGGGAGTGCGTTTTTTATTTTACTGCCTTGGTTATGCTCTCAAGCGAAGAAAGGGAGGGAACCATGAAAATAGGCATCATTGGGCTGGGTAAGGTTGGCAGTGCTTTTTTGAAAGCCTGTGTAGTAACTGCTGCTTTACAGGTAGTCAGCGTCAAAGCAGGTCGATCGCCGAAGTTGTGCGAGGCTGGCGGGCATGGGTGACTTTCAGATTACTTCAGTCGGGGCAGAGGTGCTGGCGGCTGCTGATGTAGTTTTGCTGGCAGTTCCGGACGGGCAGATCGCGGCAGCAGCTGAAACACTGGCTGCGGAAGTCGGTACTGCCGGGCGTAGGGATATTCTGTCAAAGAAGGTGTGCCTGCATTGCAGCGGTTCTTTGGGTTTGGACCCTTTGGCGGCGCTTTCTGCCTTGGGGATTCACTGCGGCAGTCTGCATCCATTGCAGAGCTTTGCCGGAGGCAGTGCCAGATTTAAAGATATCGGCATGGCTGTTGATGGTGATAATGAAGCACAGCAAGCTGCCTGTTATCTGGCCGAAGCGCTTCAGGCATATCCATTCAGAGTTCCTGAAGCGGAGCGCAGTGCCTATCATGCGGCTGCTTGTTTTTGTTCTAATTATCTTGTGACAATAACTGCGATAGCACAGCAACTGTTTGAACGCTGGACACCTGACAAGGCAAGGGCTTTGCAGTTTTTGCTGCCGCTGCTGGATGGGACTGTCAGTAATCTGCATCAGACTCCGTTGGCCCGCAAGGCATTGACCGGGCCGATTGCCCGCGGTGATGCAGGCACTGTAGCAGGACATCTGAAAATTCTGCCGGAGGAACTGCAGCTGGTTTATCGGGAACTGGCACTTCAGACTGTGCGTCTGGCGAGTGAAAACGGCAGTATCGATGAAGCGAAAGCAAAAAGTTTACAAGAACTATTGAAAGCTTGACAGTAAAGGAGTAAAACCATGAATAAAAAAGCAATAACCACATCGACTATCAAAGCAATGAAACAGCAGGGTGAACCGATAACGATGGTTACAGCATACGACGTTGCGATGGCCCGTAATGTTAATGAAGCCGGTGTTGAGATGATTCTGGTAGGTGATTCTGTTGGTAATGTGATGTTGGGTTACGGTTCTACTGTGCCCGTAACGATGGAAGAGATGCTTCATCACACCAAAGCAGTGATGCGCGCCTGCGGGACGGCACTGGTTGTCGCTGACATGCCTTTTATGAGTTATCAGGCCAGCATTGCTGACGGTCTTTATAATGCGGCCCGCTTTTTAAAGGAAACTGGCTGCACGGCAGTAAAACTGGAAGGCGGCAGTGAAATCTGTGAACTGGTACAAAAAATGGTTGCCGCAGGCATTCCCGTGGTCGGACACATTGGTCTGACGCCGCAGTCTGTCAATCAAATGGGCGGCTTTAAAGTGCAGGGTAAGGATGTAGCCGCAGCGCAGAAATTGCTGGATGATGCTAAAGCGTTAGAGGCAGCAGGAGCTTTTGCTATTGTGCTGGAATGTGTGCCGGCTGCTTTGGCTGCAAAGGTGACTGCTGAACTGAAAACAGCGGCAACTATTGGTATCGGCGCCGGAAATTCCTGTGATGGGCAGGTACTGGTCTGTAATGATCTGCTGGGATTTTCGGACGGGTTCTGTCCGAAATTTGCCAAAAAATACAGCGATCTGCATGGAAGTATTGTCAGCGCAGTGCAGCAATACATCAGGGAAGTTAAGGAGCGCAGTTTTCCTGCGCTGGAGCATACGTTTAAAATAGATGATGAAGTTTTAGAGAAATTATATTGAGAGGAAGCCTTAAAATGAAACTTTGCCAAACGACAGCAGATTTACAGGAAGAGGTAGCTTTAGCAAAGGCAGCGGGTAAAAGCATCGGTCTGGTACCGACTATGGGGGCTCTGCATGAAGGGCATGGTTCACTCATTGCTGCCGCACGTAAAGAGAATGGGCTGGTGATAGTCAGTGTTTTTGTCAATCCGACACAGTTTGGGCCGGGGGAGGATCTGGAAGCCTATCCGCGCACTTTGGAAGCAGATTGTATATTGGCAGGGAAAATGGGGGCCGATATCGTTTTTGCCCCTGCGGCTAAAGAAATGTATCCCAGTGCCGATATGACCTGGGTAGAGGTAACAGGTGATATTACAAAGGTTTTATGCGGCCGCAGCCGTCCCATACATTTTCGTGGCGTGACTACTGTTGTCAGCAAGCTGTTCAATCTGGCACAGCCTGACAGGGCGTATTTTGGGCAGAAGGACGCGCAGCAGGTACAGGTTATCAAACGAATGGTCAAAGATCTGTTTTTTAACGTTCAGCTGCGGATTATGCCGATCGTACGTGAGGCTGACGGCTTGGCTAAAAGTTCGCGTAATACTTATTTGAGCCAGGAAGAACGCACAGCCGGTTTGATTTTATCAAAAAGCCTGCGTTATGCGGAAGAACTTTTTAAGCAGGGTGAGCGTGACAGCAGTAGAATTGCAGCTGAAACTGCCAAGCTGATCGGTTTAGAGCCGTTGAGTGAGATTGACTATGTAGAAATTTATGAGCTGCCCGATCTGAAACCTGTTGCAGGTGATATTACCGGTTCGTGCCTATTGGCAGTAGCAGTGCGTTTTGGGACTACGCGGCTGATCGATAATGTGATTTTGGAGGTTGAATAAATGCTTTTGAATATGTTTCATGGAAAAATCCACCGTGCTACGGTGACAGAAGCCTGTCTAGAATATATGGGCAGTATTACTATTGATTCCGAGCTGTTGGAACTTTCCGGCATCATGCCGGGCGAGCGGGTACAGATCGTTGATAATAATAATGGCAGCCGCCTGGAAACCTATGTTATTGCAGGGGAACGCGGCAGCGGTGTGATTTGCCTTAATGGCGCTGCGGCACGCAAGGTCGTAGTGGGTGATACAGTGATCATTATCGCTTATGCGTTGATGACGCCTGAAGAGGCGGCAGGTTTTGAACCAAAGGTAGTTATGGTAGATGAAAATAACCGCCCTGTTAATGTGCGCGGAACAGAAAAAGAACGCGAAATAGGTTAATAAAAAACCTCCGTAAGCATTTGCTTGCGGAGGTTTTTGTTATGTTAGACGTGAAAAACAGCAGTACTGCCACGTTGGCCGGGGATTACTTCCAATCGGGCTGAAATGCGTTCGCGCAGCTCGCTGACGTGGGAAATGATTCCTACCAGACGCCCGCCTTTCTGCAGATCGGTAAGCGTGCGGATAGCCATATCCAGGGCTTCGGAGTCAAGCGTGCCAAAACCTTCATCGACCAGAATGGTATCAAGGCGGATACCTCCCGCATAGGCCTGTACTACATCGGAAAGCCCTAAGGCCAGCGAGAGTGAAGCCAGAAACAGTTCTCCGCCGCTAAGTGTTTTGACAGGACGGGCAACGCCTGTAAAGCTGTCGGTAACTTCAATGTTTAAACCGTTTTCCCTTCTGGCATCCAGAACATCACCGGTACGTGATAAACTGTAACGTCCACGGCTCATAGAGGTTAAACGTAGATTGGCGGCCTGCAGTACGTCGTCTAAAATAGCCTGCAAAACAAATGCGGAAAAGGTAAGTCGTGAGGGATTATTGCCTCTTGCGGTTTCTGCCAGAGAGGCCGCTGTTTGATAGGCATCCTGTAAAGTGCCCATCTTTTTTTCCAATTCCTGCAGCTGGAGCTGTGCTTTTTGCAGATCAGAAAGCTCTTTGGCGGTTACTGCCGTTTGAGCTGTCAGTTGACGGTAGAGAGCGTCTGCCTGCTGTTCCGCTGCTTTGCAGGCACTGAGTTCTGGCTCGGTCTTACCGTTGACGGCATTTTGAGCGCGTTGCAGGCGGTCTGTTGCTGCGGCCAGATTTTGTTCATAGGCGGTGATGGTCTGCTGCAGTTGTTTTCGCGTACTTTCAGTACGCAAAGCGGCAAGAAAGGCTGTCTGTGATTCAAAGTCTGAAGCGTCCAGGCGTTCTTTAAAATGTTCGCGCAGAGCGCTGAATTCTTGGCAGCATTTACAGAAGCCGCCTGGTTTGCTTTCAGAGTAGCTTCGCAGCCTGCCAGATGCAGCTGAGCCTGCTGATAGCTTTGCTGCAGCAGCTGTAAGCTCTGGACCTGTCTGGTAATCGTCTGTGTTTTCAACTGCAGCTCAGATTTCTGAGCCGCAGTTATTGTAGCCGGGTGCGGATGCTGCAAAGCTCCGCAGACAGGACACGGTTCATTGTCAACGAGAGCCGCGGCCAGACGTTCTAATTCAGAAGTGACTCCGGATAATTTAGCGGCTTCGCTGTGGAGCTGCAGGATCCGCTGGTTCAAAAGCTCCAGCGCTTTATCCAGGTTCGCAGTATCCTTGAGACTTTGACCGTCAAGCTGTTGTAATTGTTCTGAAAGCTTTTTGTGCAGTTCCTGCAGCTTTGCTTGCGCCGCTGCTGTTGCCTGCTGAGCGCTTTGTTCGGCTGACAGACATTCCTGGTTGTGTTTATGTGCGCGCAGGGTAGAGTTGTAAATTTCTTCCAGCAGTGCGGCTTTATCAGCCTGTGCTGCTTCAGTTTTTGCAGTTTCAACAGCGCTGCGCTGTTCTGTCAAAGTTAAGAAAGCCGTTCGTGCTGCAGTTGCTTCCGCAAAAGCATTATGCAGCTCCTGAGCCTGCTGCAATTGCAGTTTTGCTGCTGCAAGCTGTGCGGAAGCAGTCTGCAGTGCAGCCGTTTCTTCCTTTTGCCGCTGCAGAAATATTTGTATGTCAGCAAGAAGCTGGTCGTTGTTTTCACATTCGGTGCTGTTCAAAATAAACTGTTTTTGTTGTTTAAGTGCTTTATAATCGTTGTCGATAGCAGTGCTGCGTTCTGCCAGCAGTGCTTCGATACGCCGGTACAGCTCGGTTTTGAAGATCGTTTCCAGAATCGCCTTGCGGTCTTTCGATTCAGCGATCAGAAACCGTCGGAATTCTCCCTGGGGCAACAAAACTATTTGACGGAACTGTTCCGCTTTAAACCCAATAAGTTCTGTAATTTTTTTGGTCACTTCGTCACTTTTTGCGGCCAGCGGTTCCTTGCTGCCGTCAGTAAGGATTTTAAAAAGGGCGGCGGCTGCCGGTACCTTTCGAGTGCCCTCGCCGCGTTGCTTTTTTAATTCCTGCTCGGGAGATCTCAGTGCCTGATAGATATATTCCCCGCTTTTAAAGGTAAATTCTACTTCGGTTTTTTGTTCGGCGGGAGCGTAGTCGCTGCGCAGGTTTTTACTTTCGCGCAGATCGCCGCTGGCGCTGCCGTATAAAGCGAAGCTGATCGCATCTAAAATAGTAGTTTTACCGGAACCGGTCGGTCCGTGAATCAGGAAAAAGTTTTTATCTCCTAAAAGAGTGAAGTCAATAATTTGCTCACCGGCATAAGCACCAAAGGCCCGCATGGTAAGTTGTAATGGTTTCATGGTCAGGCCTGCCTTTCTGTCTGCACTTCGCTGTTAATAATGTCCGATAAAAAGGATTTTTCACTGTCAGTGAGCTGACGATTGTTGACTTGTGTAAAAAAAGCTTCAAAAAGCTCGGCAGTACCAAGCTTTTTATGATTTACTGCGGCAGTGTCCGCATCGTTGCCACTGTGCAGCCGTGCGTATTCTAAATGCAGGATATTGGGGTAGACCTGTTCCAGCCGGTATTTTGCGTCCAGTATCGGCTGTTCGTCAGTCAGAGTTACCTGCAGATAACAATCATACAATTCCGGCTGCGGCTTGCTGACTAATTCAGAAAAACTGCCGTGCAGACAGGCCAGTTCCCGGCGAGGCTTGAGCTGTACTGTTTCAACAGTAATACTGCCGTCTGCGGCCATATCTACAATATGTACGCCCTTGGACTGCTGGACTTCATTAAAAGAATATTTGAGCAGGGAACCGCTGTAACGTACCTTGCTGCTGCCGTTCTGGCAGGCGTGCAGATGTCCTAAAGCCGCATAATTAAACGGGGCAAAGCAGTCGATGCCTACGGTGGTTGCTCCGCCGATAGCCAAAGGGCGTTCGCTGTCCGGAGATTCCTGCGCTCCTGTCAGAAAGACATGCGCCAGCGCAACCTTACGCGCTGTATCAGGGATCTGTCTTAACTGGTTGCTTATCTGCCAGCGAACAACATCTTCGTGTGTTTTTAAAGGCTGCCGGAGCAGTTCGGACGCTGCCAGGGGCTCGCCATAAGTCAGCGGTGCAAAATAAACTGGCCCGTAGGTATCATATAATACAACGGGCTGGGTAGAAGGGCTGACTGGCCCGGTGATATAAAGCTTGTTCTGAGATAACAGGCTTTGACCGAAGCCGAGACGGTCGGCATTATCGTGATTGCCGGCGATCATAATGACATTTTTGCCGGCCTCCTGGACTAAACGGCGCAGAACCTCGTCCAGCAGGGTCACTGCCTGTGTCGGCGGTACGGCGCGGTCATAAATGTCGCCGGCGATCAGGACGGCGTCAACATTACTTTCTTTGACCAGGGCGATTAATTCTTCCAGTACTATAGCCTGATCGTCGGTCATATGTAAGCCGTGAAAAATACGGCCCAGGTGCCAGTCGGAAGTATGTAAAAAACGCATGGTTCCTCCTTTATTACTTACGATAAAGCTGCATGATTTCGTGAAATTTTGCTAATCCGCATTCGATACCGTGATCGTGCAGCTTTAAAAGCTGCTGCGGTTTCTGGTCCAGTCTGCCGATCTTTAAAGGTACGGTTGGACGGATGATAACGGCCTTGCCGTCCTGTTCCAGTTGTTCGGCAAAAGCAAGCTGGTCATTATATAGGTCAGGACGTCTGGCCATGGTTTCCCATAATTTAGGATAGTGTTTATAGACGAGGCGCAGCAGATATTGCGGTACCGGGTGTTTTTTACGGTAACCGGCATTACGGGTAAGTACGATAACGAATTTCTGATAACCGTCAGCAATGGATTTGCTGATAGGTATGGGCTCTACTATAGCTCCGTCTAATAATTTATGGCCGCCGATGGTGACGACAGGAGCAAAAAAGGGCAATGAAGCGGATGCGCGCAGCGGCAGAAAATCTTTATCCATATCGCTCTGGGTATACCAGACAGGCTTGCCTGTGATAACATCGGTCGTGCCGACATAAAGCTGTCCGGGATATTTACGAAAAGCTTCATAGTCAAAAGGCAGCAGATTCTGCGGCAGTTCTTTGAGAATGAAGTCAAAACCAAAAAGTGAACGGGTCCTGAGCCAGTTGCTCAGGCTGCAGTAACGTTTATCACCAACATAATTTTGAATGACACGTCTGGTACGCAGCGGCTGCTGTGACATATAGGAAACAATATTGCAGGCACCTGCAGAAACGCCGACAATATGCGGGAAAATAAGTTCTTTCTGCATGAATGCTTCAAAAACTCCGGCGGAAAACATGCCCCGCATACCGCCGCCTTCCAAAACCAGGCTGATACCGCTTACTATCATACATGACACCTCGTAATCAATGATATAAATATTATACACCATTTGTAATGCCAGCGGGAATTTGGGTGGCAGGAAATTGTCTGCCGGCGGCTGATATGTTATGATGAAGTAAATAATGATGCAAGGAAGGTGCGAGCATGAAAAAAGTTGTTGTAATGACTACAGGCGGTACTATTGCCATGAAATATGATCCTGTGACGCAGGGCCTGATCCCGGCTGTCAGTGGTGATGATTTGATCGAAGCCGTCCCGGCACTGCGGGAGATTGCCGAAGTTGAGGTAGTTGAATTTTCCAATGTGCCCAGCGGTCACATAACACCGCAGATGATGTTTGATTTGGCAAAAATGGCTGATCGGTATGCAGAGCGGGAAGACGTCAGCGGCATTGTTGTGACCCACGGGACAGATACACTGGAAGAAACAGCTTATATGTTAGGTTTGGCAGTAAAAACGAACAAGCCTGTCTGTCTTACAGGAGCCATGCGCGGCGCTTCAGAAACAGGACCGGACGGACCGGCAAATATCCTGGCGGCAGTAATGGTCGCTGCCAGCGATGAAGCCTTGGGCAAAGGCGCATTACTTATTTTTAACGATGAGATACATGCTGCTGCAGAAGTTACCAAAACGCATACTACGTCCTGTGCTACATTTCATTCGCCGGGCTGGGGTCCTATAGGGCATATTTATTTTGACAGAGTGGTTTTTCGACGTCAGCCGCTGAATCTTGAAAAAATCTGTCCGGCAGTGCTGGCAGAAGAGGTCTGTTTGCTGAAAACCTATGCGGGGATGGATGCGTATTTATTTAAAATGCTGGCGGAAAAGCCGGTACAGGGATTGATAGTTGAAGCTTTAGGCTGCGGGAATGTGCCGCCGGCAGTTAAGGAAGGTATCGAATATGTGCGGAGCAGGGATATTCCTGTAGTTTTGGCTTCACGTGTTCATACGGGGCGTGTAGTTCCGGCGTACAGTTATTTTGGCAGCGCCAGGTCAATGGAAGCAAGTAAGATCATTCTGGGCGGGGAATTAACAGGACAGAAAGCCAGAATAAAGCTGATGCTGGCTTTGGGACTGACGAAGGATAATGAGGAACTGCGCAGATTTTTTGATAACTGAGCGGAATTTGCAGTTAAATGGAAAACGATAACTAATAATTAAAAAACTTTGCGTTTATGCTTAAAATTGGTGTAAACGCAAAGTTCTTTGTTTTTTTGGAACAGAAATTTGTGATGTGGGGGGGTACATGTTATAATAATCGTACTTGAAAAGTAGAAAGAGAGAGTGCAGAGATGAAGGAGCAACATGATATTTTGACGGGTATGCTGAATTGTACCGAGGCTGCATCAATTTTGTTAGCAATGACGACATCACTGGCCGATGAAAATGCTTTAAAAGAGCTGTTACAGAAACAAGGTTACAAATTTGCTGTTACGGAACTTGGCGGCGATGCATCTAAAAGCGAATTTAGAGAAATGACACGGTCAATTATTGGAGCCTGTCTCAACTGTAGTGTTATTTCAAAAACTGCGCAGGAGATACATGCGGTATTACATGCAGCAGCTGATGCAAAATCTGGTTATTCCCAGAACCTGCTTCAGGCCAATATTTCGTGTAAGGTTGCGATTGTAAGAGGAAATGGATGGATTGCCGTAACTTTTTATGGAGATTCAGCGGCGCATTATATCACTAATCATAAACGCATGGGTTTTGGCATTATGCATATATAGAAAAGTTTGAAAATATTTAACAAATAATTGACAAATCGATTTTTTGTGTTATTATAAAAGCGTAGAGAATATGAGAGCTTTACCAAGAGAGTATTTGAGAGTTTTCAAAATAGTTTATTACAACTGCATAGTGGTGACGGAGTGATAGTGATTCTATTACTTCGTCTTTTTATTTTTAAGCATGTTTCAATGACGGACAAGGCACCGGTAAAAACCGGTTAGGATAAAGTCTTGTGAGTGTGCGAGTGTTTGGCATTAATTTTCCTGATTGGCAATTGCAAAGTGGTGAAAGAGAGATGGAGATGATTCTGTTTCTCTATTTTTTTTACCATAATTTGGTTATCCGGAAACCGACAGTTGATACGCCAGGAAAGAAAAGTTTGAAAGGGGTTTGAAGCAATGAATGTTTATGCGTATGCAGGATTTTCTTACTTGTTCACTGCGGCTATTTCGTTGTTTATGATTGGCGTAGTGGTATTGCTCAATAAATTGATGGGCAATAATAATTCTAATGGAGAAGGGATGGAATAACGATGGAAATGAGTCTGGTCGCAACATTGTTTCCTGGTATTGCCAGTTTATTTGTGCAAGATCCTGTAATCGCCTGTGCGCGTATTTTTATGATAATTTTCGGTTTTATTCTGGCTTATCTGGGCTTTAAGAGAACCTTAGAGCCTTTGATCATGGTACCGATGGGTGTTGGTATGATTTGTATCAACTGCGGCGTACTTTTTTTAGACGGCGGTAAGCTTGGCACTTTGTTTTTGGATCCGCTCGTTTCAGAACCGGGCGCATTGATGAATATCATGCAGATCAATTTTTTGCAGCCGATCTATAATTTGACCTTCAGCAACAGTCTGGTAGCCTGTCTGGTTTTTATGGGCATTGGGGCTATGTGTGAAATTGGTTTTATTTTGGCTAATCCGTGGACTTCCATCATTATTGCTATTTTTGCCGAAGCAGGTACATTTGTTACGCTTATTCTGGGTGTGAATCTTGGATTGACTCCACCGGAAGCTGCTGCTGTAGCTTCGATCGGCGGTGCTGATGGGCCGATGGTTCTGTTTACTTCCTTGATGCTGGCTCCGGAACTGTTCGTCCCGATTTCCGTTATTGCTTATCTTTATTTAAGCCTGACTTATGCAGGCTATCCGACATTAGTAAAAATGCTGGTGCCTAAAAAATATCGTGGTATCGATATCATTTTTGATGCTCCTGAAATTCCGAAAACCAAAAAATTTATTTTTATTTTAGTATGCTGTGCTTTGTTATGTATTTTATTGCCGATGGCGGCGCCGTTGATCATGTCCTTCTTCCTGGGTATGACGATCAAAGAAGCTGAAATCGTTCCGTATCAGGATCTGCTGGAAAACGTTATCCTTTATGCTGCTACTTTGATGCTGGGTCTTTTGCTTGGCACTTTATGCGAAGCCTCTACCCTGCTTAATCCCAAAGTTGCACCGCTGATCATTCTTGGTGTGGTAGCTTTGGCAGTATCAGGTGCTGTTGGTGTTTTAGGCGGCTGGATAGTTTACAAATTCAAAAAAGGAAATTTCAATCCTGTTGTTGGTATTGCCGGTATTTCCTGTGTGCCGACTACTGCTAAAATCGCTCAGCATATAGCTGAAGATGAAGATCCGTTCGCCGTAATAATGCCGGTGGCAATGGGGGCTAATATCGGCGGCGTTATCGTCTCGGCAATTGCCTGCGGCGTCTTCATTTCGACGATCCACCTGGTTAAGTAAAATTTGAGACGGGGCAATAAAGATGGTAGAAATAAAGAAGATACTGCACGATAAAATATATTATTATGAGCAGTTGGATTCTACTAATCTGAAAGCGCTGGAGCTTGCAAAGCAGGGGGCAGCAGAAGGTACAATTGTTATTGCCGCAAGGCAGACTGCCGGACGAGGACGAATGCGGCGGAAATGGGAATCACCGGAGGGGAAGGGATTGTGGTTTTCCATGATCCTCAGACCAACGATAGCTGCCGAATACTGCGCCCAAATAACGCTGCTGACAGCCGTTGCTGCGGTGAAAGCTTTGCAGGTGCTAACTGATAAAAAATTTTCTATAAAATGGCCCAACGATATCATGCTGGACGGTAAAAAAGTCTGTGGTATTTTAGCAGAAATGGCACTGACTGCTGATGGCAGTATCGAGTACGCCGTTGTTGGCATTGGTATCAACATAAATATGTCTTCTGAAGATTTCGGAGCCCAGCTAGAAGCTACAGCCACTTCTCTTTATCTGGCAACGGGCATCGAATACGAGCATGAACAGGTCCTCAAGGCGTTTCTGGATGAATTCGATCTGCTTTACTCTCACTGGCACTGCTGCGGTTTTGCTTTGATCAGGCAGGACTGGCTGGACTACAGCTGTACACTGGGTCATAAGGTTACAGTAAGGGATAATGATACAGAGATTTATTCCGGAGTGGCGGAAGACATGGATGATTATGGGAGTTTGCTTGTACGAAATGCTGCGGGAAAAATCGAAAGCTTCGATTTTGGTGAAATAAGCATCCGTAGCTGCTGAGGTTGCAGTAAAGGGAGGGACTGAGAGATGGAAGCGTTTTTACAGGGTGAAAGTGTTAAAAGCGTAGGCGTAGCGGCAATGCTGCTGGCGCTAACACGTACGCTGAAGGACGAGGAAACGGCTAAAAGAGCGCTGACTGAAGTTGGTCATAAATTTGTAGTGACAGAGGTCGGCGGCAAAACTTCTTATGATGATTTTCACGAAAAGGTGAACAGGGCCGTAATTGGGGCCAGTCTCAATTCTGGAATCATTGAAAAGACGGCTAATGATATTCACGCTTTGATTCACGCTACGGAGGAAGCTAAAAAAGGTATTTTAGTCAGCGTTTCTTCCAGCGTCAGTCTGGCGCTGAAAATAGCGGTTGTACGTGATGATGGCTGGCTGGCGGTGGCATTGTTCGGTAAATCGGCACTGCATTATATGACTAATCATGAACGGGCCGGTTTGGGAGTTATGCATATATAGATCCGGGTGAAAGTAAATAGTGGTGAATGAGAGAATGAAGGCGCAGTTTGCAGCTGTGCTTTGTTCTCTCTTTTTTTATCCGGGTTCGGTATATATGAAGCAGTTTTGTAATAAGAAAGGAGAGAATGTAATGGAGCTTAAAGGTATTACGCGTGAGTGGGACTCTTTAAAGAAAGATGCTGCGGCAAGAGCTGCCTCAGCTGCCCCTTACGTCAAAGAAGGAAAAATCGTTGATGCCAAAGATGCAGTCGCTTTACTGGAGGCTGTTATCAAACCCGGTGATAAGGTCAACATCGAGGGCAACAACCAGAAACAGGCCGATTTTCTGGCGAAAACACTCTGCCAGGTAGATCCTGGTAAGGTGCATGATCTGCACATGGTACAGTCTGTTTTGACCTTGCCTGAACATCTGGATGTTTTTGAAAAAGGTATCGCTAAAAAGCTGGATATGTCCTTTTCCGGCCCGCAGGCAGGCCGAATTGCCGAATTTTTAAAAGAAGGCAAATTGGAGCTGGGAGCTATCCATACTTATTTGGAACTGTATGGACGTTATTTTGTTGATTTGACTCCGCGTGTCGCATTGATTGCGGCAACGAAGGCTGATCGCCATGGCAATCTGTTTACCGGTTTCAGCACTGAGGATACTCCGGCGATCGTAGAAGCGACTAAATTCCGTCAGGGTATCGTTATTGCGCAGGTCAACGAGATCGTAGACGAGCTGCCGCGCGTTGATATCCCCGGTGATTGGGTCGATTATGTTATTCAATCTCCGAAACCGTTTTACATCGAACCGCTCTTTACACGTGATCCGGCACTGATTACTGATGCTCAGGTTTTAAAGGGCATGATGGCGATCAAAGGTATCTATGGCGAGTATGGTATTAAAAGCCTGAACCATGGTATCGGTTTTGATACGGCTGCAATCGAGCTGCTGTTACCGACTTATGGTGAGGAGCTGGGATTGAAAGGCAAGATCTGCACCAACTTTATTTTGAATCCGCATCCTTCGATGATCCCGGCTATTGAAAGCGGTTGGGTCGAATCGATCCACTGCTTCGGCGGTGAATTGGGCATGGATGAGTATGTAGCTGCCCGCAGTGATATTTTCTTTGTCGGGCCGGATGGTTCAATGCGTTCAAACCGTGCTTTTTCTCAGACGGCAGGACATTATGCTATTGATATGTTTATCGGCGGCACACTGCAGATCGATCCTTATGGCAACAGTTCTACAGCTACGGCTAACCGTGTGGCAGGCTTCGGCGGCGCTCCGAATATGGGCTGCGACCCGAAAGGCCGTCGTCATTCTTCTGAAGCATGGCTTAAATGCGGTGAAGAATATGGCGTTAAAGAAGCAATGTGGGGACCTGTACACCGCGGCAAACGCCTGGTCGTACAATTGGCCGAAACCTTCCGTGAAAAACTGGCGCCTGGCTTCGTAGAGGAACTGGATGCTTTTGCTTTGGCTAAAAACGCTAATCTGCCGATTGAACCGGTTATGATCTACGGCGATGACCTGACTCATATCATTACCGAGGAAGGTATCGCATACCTGCATAAATGCAGAAATATGGAAGAACGTACTGCCGCTATCCGCGGTATCGCAGGCTTTACCGAAGTCGGTATGAAGGCTGATCCGAAAGAGACCCTGCGTCTGCGTGATCTTGGTGTGATCAAGACTGCCGATGATCTTGGTATTGATATGAGCAGAGCTAACCGTTCCATGCTGGCGGCTAAAAACGTACATGACCTGGTCGTTTGGTCTAAAGGTCTGTATAATCCGCCTGCTAAATTCAGAAACTGGTAAGAGGAGGAGATTAACGTGGCATTACAGGTTTTGGAATTTGAATTTAAATCTGCTGCAACACAGGAAATCGCTAAGGAATGGTCGCATTTTGGTGTAACCGGTTCCGGCGATTTGGAAGTACTTATGGAAAAGAAAGCTTTGAACGGCGGCGTTAAAGCCAAAGTAGTTACTCCTGTTAAAGGCTTTGATGCGGTTTGGGAAAAAATGCTCGGAAAATTTGTAACTGATACAGGTGTTGGCAATGTAAGTATCGAGATCAACGATGATAACGCCACCCCGATCGTTGTTTATATGAGATTACGCCAGGCACTGGCAGAAGCTACTGCAAAGGAGGCTGAATAATTATGAAAAACTGGACTGAACTTGAAAACAGCAGCTTCTTTGACGCTAATGCCCGTGAACGTGCTTTGGGCATGGTCGACAAAGGGACCTTTACGGAGTTTTTAAATCCGCTGGATCGTTATTGCAGCCCGCATCTGCCGGTACTTGGGACTGCTGTGGAATTTGATGACGGTACTGTCTGCGGCGTTGGTTTGCTGGGCAAGCATCCTGTTTTTGTAGTATCAATGGAAGGGAAATTTATTGGCGGCGCTATTGGCGAGGTCAATGGCGGTAAAATGGTCGCAACTATTCGCCTGGCATTGAAGGCGGCTGCTGACATTAAAGCTAAATATCCTGAAGAATATGCTGCAAGACGTCCGCTGGTCGCGGTTTCTTTTGAAACCGGCGGCGTACGTCTGCACGAAGCCAATGCCGGACTTCTGGCCCATGCCGAAGTAATGGATGCCTTCCAGGACTGCCGCGGTATCGTTCCAGTAGTAGCGGTAGTTGGCAGTAAAGTCGGCTGCTTTGGCGGTATGGGCTTTGTAGCTGCAGCTACCGACGTCATTGTGATGAATGAAGAAGGGCGTATCGGCCTGACTGGTCCGGAAGTAATCGAACAGGAAATGGGCAAAGACGAATTTGACGCTTCCAACAAGGCTTTGGTTTACCGGACAACCGGCGCTAAACATAAATATATCATTCAGGATTGTAACTATCTTGTTGAAGATAAAATCGGTGAGTTCCATAAAACTCTGGCTGAAGTGGCTGAGATACCAATGGCTGAGATCGAAAAAATGCGCCGTATCGGTTCTCTGAAGCTGGTACAGGAACAGCAGGAGCTGGTGAAGCTTGTTGGAGATATGCAGCCGAAGGATTCGATGGATCTGTGGAAATATTTCGGTAATGAAGATCCGGCAGCTTTGCCTGAGATGACGACAGCGGAATTCCTTAAAGTAGTAAAACGCAGAGTACGCAGTTAAGGAAAAGGAGGAATATGAACATGGAAGAATTGGACAACACTATGATAGGTCGCGGACGCGATGCTATTGATATGATCATCGATAAAGATTCCTTCCAGGAAAATATCATTGACGGTTACAGCTTCGATCCTGATTATGGCCCCGGGTCTGTTGTCGGTACTGCTAAGCTGAATGGTAAACCGACTACGATCATCGCTAATGATGCGATGGCGTTTAACGACAGATTTCCTGTTGTTTTCGGCGGTGTCATCGGACTTGAGGAAGGTTATAAGATGGCAACGGCAGTTTATCGGACTATGGAAGCCGATAAGGATAAACCGCTGCCTGAGAAACGCGCTATCGTTTTGATAGTTGATACTCCTGGTAACGGTCCCGGCAAAATGGAAGAAATCGCCGGTATGAATAAATCCACAGGCGGTTATCAGCTGGCTTTAGCCGAAGCACGCAAAGCAGGACATCCAATCGTGGCCATGGTCATTGGCCGCGCAATTTCCGGAGCTTTTCTGTGCCATGGTTTGCAGGCCGACCATATTCTGGCCCTTTCCAAAGATTTCGGCACCATGATCCATGTTATGCCGCTGACCTCCATTGCCAGGATCACGAAAATGGATATCGAACGGTTGGAAGAGCTTTCTACCAGCAATCCTGTTTTTGCAGCCGGTGTAGATTTCTTCTACAAACTGGGCGGCGTACAGGAAATTGTCAATCAGGTAGAAGATATGCGGGAAGTAATTATCCGGCATATCGATGAGGTTGCTAAATTAAAGGCTGAAGGGAAAGGCGAACTGCTCGGTCCCTGGGGCAGAGGTATTCTGGGCAATGAGCGGGGCGGACGGACACATAGAATGGAAGCTATTGCCAAGGTCAATGCAGAATTTGCTGCAGTTGCCGATAAATATATCAACGCGTAAGGAGATTGCAGATGAACAGCTTGCTTCAGGAAATAAGCCTGCTGGTCGAAGATTTCGGTTCTGCTCCCAAACTGGAGGAGATGCCGAAGCGTACTTTGGCGGATAAAGGCATTGCCGGGCCGACGGCGGCTCATGTTATTGAAGATGTTCATACGCCTTTGAATCTTGCTTATCTTACCTTTACAACGGGAACATCGGCTTTTCAAAATATCGTCGGAGTTACCTATGCTGAATTGCCGGCACGCATCAGAGCTTCGGTCAGGATCTTAGAGCGCGCTGGACTAAAGCGCGGCGATAAGCTGCTTGTTACTTATCCGCCGCTGGTAAATGTTTTTTCAGGGCAGGCTTTAAAAGATTTTGGTTTGAAATGGTCGTTTTTAGTGCGCTCCAGCCGTGATGCCTTTCTGGCAGCGCTGTATAAAGAGAGGCCTGCAGCTGTGGTGGGTGAGTCTGCGTTTTTACGGGCGGCACTGACAGATGCTAAAAATATGGGCGTTGCTGAAGATCTGCCTAAAGGAGTAAAGCTGTTGACTGCTGGTACGCCTCTGGATCTGGAGTTGCTGCCGGTGGCGCAGGAACTTCTGCAGGCGGAAGTACATGATTTATACGGCTGCCAGGAAATAGGCTGGCTGGCTATGGACGGTATCCCTGTCAGGGACGATATCGAACTGACACCGGCGGCCATCAGGGGCGGACAGCAATATTATGAGCTGATAGCAGGCGGCCTGCCGATGGGTGACAGTTTTCCGTGTTCAGAGTCGGGACATGTCTGTAATAAGGCCGGTAAGATCATTACTTACCGCCGGGAACGGACTTATCCGGAGTATGAAGTGATCGTAAAAGCTACTACTCTGGCCTCAGCCGTTACCTTAAACAGGGTGGCCCGCAGTATTTTGAGGATTAAAGGCCGGATCGTCAAGGTCAGTCCTGAAGTACAGGTCAATGCCGAACAAACAATATTGGAACTGCGGGGCGATCCTATATCAGGAATTGAAATACCTTCTGTTACAATCACCGGGCCTGTACAGACGGAATTTTTCGACACTATGGTACAGGCGCAGCTTGATTATCAGCAGAACAGTAAGGCGGATCCCGTATGGACAAAACGCAGTTAAAAAGGCATGACCTGGTTTATCCGAGCAGTATCGGCAGGGCAAGGCTGAAACAAGTGTTTTTAAACGAGCTGACAGGGGAAAAGGCATTTTTAGCGGCGGATATTTTCCGCGCTGACAGCGTTATTCCCGGAATAGTCAGACGTGCGGAAGTACTTTCGGCAGACGTGATACCGTTGGGCTTTGTGCATCCGCAGCTATGTGAGGGACGGCGGTTACGCCTGACAGCAGAGCTGGAGGTAGGCGAAGCAGTTAAATTGAAACGGCCTTATGAGCTTGCGGCAGCTGAATTTAAAGTATCTACGAATTGTCTGGCAGCGGCGCAGGCGGCATGCAGCTATGCGGCAGAGAGGCGGCTGAAACTGGGAATTTTAGGTTCGGCCGGGTTGGAAATAGCTACCGGTTTACCTTTTACCAACAGCGAATCTGATCTTGATCTGTTGATAACGGGATTGTCTTTGCAGCAGCTGCAGGAGGTATATACAGAACTGCAGGCCATTGGAAAGAAGTTTCAGGTAGACATTGATCTGGAAACGGAGCTTATTAATGGCTATGGTATTAAGGCGGCTGAATTATTTCAGCCGACACAGACAGTTTTAGGCAAGAGTTTACAGGATGTACAAATATTAAAGAAAAAGACAGTTGTGGAAATACTGTCACAGGAGGCATAAATCATGGAAATTAAATCTCGCGTACCCGGTAAAATCGTTCGCTTTGAAAAACAAATAGGCGACAGCGTTGAAGTAAAAGACGTACTGATAGTAATGGAAGCAATGAAAATGAAACAGCTGGTACCTTCCCCGGTAGCCGGAGTAGTCAAAGAATATAAAGTGCAGCCCGGCGACCGCGTAAGTGCCGGTCAGGTCATTGCCGTAGTCGAATAAGAGCAGACTAAAATTTAAGGAGATGTCGAATCATGGAAATTAAATCCCGCGTACCCGGTAAAATAGTTCGCTTTGAAAAACAAGTAGGCGACAGCGTTGAAGTAAAAGACGTACTGATAGTAATGGAAGCAATGAAAATGAAACAGCTGGTACCTTCCCCGGTAGCCGGAGTAGTCAAAGAATATAAAGTGCAGCCCGGCGACCGCGTAAGTGCCGGTCAGGTTATTGCCGTAGTTGAATAAGTAAATTTTTACCGTTGCCTTTAGTTGTTTCGCTCCCCTTGAGTGGGGAGCGATAATAAAAAATTGTACTAAGGTGGTGTAATCTCATGATTATTTATGGTGTTGCGTTATTAGCATTTTGTTTTTTAACAGGTAATTACATTGGCGATATTTTAGGCGCGCTTCTGGGTGTTAAAGCTAATGTCGGCGGGGTTGGTTTTGCTATGCTGCTGCTGATTATTCTTACCAATAAAGGTATAGATGCAGGCTGGCTTGATAAAAAAGGGCAGGAAGGTATTGCTTTCTGGAGCGCCATGTATATTCCCATCGTTGTGGCTATGAGTTCCATTCAGGACGTTGTCGCCGCTTTATCCGGCGGAACGATCGCTGTATTGGGCGGAGTACTGGGCGTAGCCCTCGGCTTTGTCTTTATTCCTATTTTAAGAAAATTTGGTGCATAGTCATAAAAAGAATGGGAGGCGTTTTATATGGATTTCGCAGCAATGTTCATTAAACTTATTACTAAAAACGGATTAGTTGCGGCTTTTATTATCATCGGTATCACTACCTGGATTGCCTATAAAATCGGCGGTTTGACCAAGGGACGTATCCATGGCTCCGCAATTGCGATCTTCTTCGGTCTGATTCTGGCATATATCGGCGGTGTAGTCGGCGGCGGTCATAAAGGTTTGGCGAGCATTCCGATGTTTGCCGGCGTTGGTGTTATGGGCGGAGCTATGTTCCGTGATTTTGCCATCGTTTCCACTGCTTTTGGCGCTGACCTGCGTGAAATCAAAAAAGTTGGTCTTGTAGGTGTACTTTCGCTTATTTTTGGCTTATTGACTTCCTGGGTAGCAGGTGTGGGTGTGGCTTATGCCATGGGCTATACTGATTCTGTAAGTCTGGTAACCATAGGCGCCGGTGTGGCAACCTTTGTTGTAGGACCTGTAACAGGGGCTTCACTGGGCGCGTCTTCTGAGGTTATAGCCATCAGCATCGCAGCCGGCGTTGTTAAATCTGTTCTGGTTATGATTCTGACTCCATTTGTTGCTAAATTTGTCGGACTTGATAATCCTCAGTCCGCCATGATCTATGGCGGTTTGATGGGTACTACTTCCGGTACGGCTGCCGGTATGGCCGCAGTCGATCCCAAACTGGTTCCGTATGCGGCAATGACAGCTACATTCTATACCGGTTTCGGTTGTCTGGTATTTCCGTCAATTCTGTATTTTGCAACAAAAGCTATTTTTGGTTAAGTAATGATCCCGGCAGAAAGCAGGTGCAGCGATGTATGATCACCAAGCTAAAAAATTAAATGAGCAAGGTACGTTTAAAGAAATAGTAGTCGAGATATCAGCCCGCCAGCTTTCTGCTAAATCTGAAACTTTACGGCAAATGAGTATGTTTTTGACGCAGGCGGTTTTTATGGAGGTTTGCGTCCATCCCAAACCAGGCTTAGTCACCCGTCATGGCAGCGGTGCTCATACAGATATGAGTATTTTGACTTTTGCTGCCGGTTCTGCGGTTTTGGCAAAAGCTTTCAGTGATTTACAGATTTTAGGGATGAAGCATAATGGAAATTATCAGGAGTTATTTGGAAAGGTAAGACGTTACGGCGTCAGTGCGGAGCAGGAGCTGCTGCGCGTGACGAAAGGAGTCAATACCCAAAGAGGCATTTTATTTGCCGGTGGGCTATTGGCTGCTGCCGCAGGGGCTGCCCTGAATAAAGGTCTGGACAGTAAAGCATTGTGCTCTATCGTGGCAGAAATGACGCAGGGGCTGACAGAGAATGAGTTGTCTGGACTGCAGGCAGACCGACCTTTGACGGCAGGAGAAAGATTATATCAGGCTTATGGTATCACGGGCATCCGCGGCGAAGTGGAAGCAGGATTTCCCAGTGTACGACAGAACGGGTTGCCCGGCTTAAAGGAAGCGTTTGCCAAAGGCGCTGGACTAAACGATGCTTTGGTTCATGCTCTGGTTCATTTAATGACGGTTGTGCAGGATTCTAATGTCATCTGGCGCGGCGGTTATGCGAAGCTGCCGTTTGTACAGCAGCGTGCCAGAGATATTTTGGCGCAGGGAAGTATTTTTACTGATTCTGGACGCCGGCTGCTGGCAGAAAGTGAAGAACTTTTCAGGAATGAACGGATCAGTCCCGGCGGCAGTGCCGATCTGCTGTCTGTTACGGCTGCGTTATATTTAGTTGAAAACAAGGAATTCCCCGTTGCGATTATTTAGGACAGGTCGCAGGGGAAAGATTAGATAGATGTTTACTGCTTCCGGCATAGAAGGTGTGATTATGCCATTCCTCCATCAAGCAAAATAAGGCCCGCTAAAAGGCCTTATTTTGCTGTTACAACCAGAAAAGAGGTGCCGTATGGAATTTGTTTTGAAAGCACTGGAAGGTATTTTCAGTATAGTTTTTATTATTGGTATCGGTTTTGTGTTAAGCAGACGCGGCTGGTTTGACGAGTACAGCAGCGCATTGATCGCCAGGCTGGTAACTGCTGTGTCATTGCCTCTTTATATGATCGTCAGTATCAGTAAAAATTTTGATCATAATAAACTGGTTGCCATGGCGCCTGATCTGCTGCTGCCAATATGTTCCATGCTGCTGGCTTTTGGTGTCGGTACAATAGCTGCTCACGTTTTTAAAATAAAAAAAGAACGGCGCGGTATTTTCTGTACTAATTTTTTTATTGCTAATACCATGTTTATTGGTCTGCCGGTCAATCTGGCTCTGTTTGGTGAAAAAAGTATCCCGGCAGTAATGCTTTATTATATGGTCAATACAACCTTTTTCTGGACACTTGGTGTACATAATATTGTGCAGGATACCATGAGTGATACAAAGAATAAACCAGTGTTTTTTTCACCGGCAGCACTGAAGAAAATTTTTTCTCCGCCACTGGCCGGCTTCATTGTCGGTATCGTTTTAGTCTTGCTGGACTGCAGGCTGCCGCCTTTTTTGATGAACAGCTTCCAATATGTGGGTAATTTGACGACGCCTTTATCGTTGGTTTTTATTGGCATCGAGATGAGCAAGATCCCGTTGGGAGAAATCGGTTTCGATAAAGATCTGCTGCTAGGCGTTGCCGGACGTTTTCTGGTTTGTCCAGTATGTGTTTTGGCTCTGGTACCGTTTCTGCCTGTAACGCCGCTGTCAGCACAGGTTTTTACTATGCAGGCAACCATGCCGGCGATGACACAGATGGCGATCGTAGCTAAAACTTATGGCGCGGATTCTGCTTATGCGGCGACGTTAAGTTTTTTAACGGTGCTTTTAGGTATTGTTGTCGTACCGTTGTATATGATGCTGGTTAATATGTATATATAAGTAAGAGGTGATTGAATGAACACAGTAACAGATGTAGCTGCCCATATCAAACAGATCTGGAGCAGCAGCGCGTTTATGAATTTGCTGAAGATAGAGATCGATGAGATCCACTGCGGCGGTGCGACGGTAAAGATGCCGATAGATTTTGACATCCATACCAATCACTGGCTGGGTGTGCACGGTGGTGCTTTGGCGGCATTAGCCGATGCAGTTATGGGCATTACCGGAGCCAGTGTCGGCGAGGTTGTGCAGACATTGAGCTTCAATATCAATTTTATCAGCAATCTGCCGGGGACGGGGACGGCGATCGTTAAAAGCCAGGTCAAACACCATGGGCAGACAACTATGGTCATTATGGCTGAAATGACAGACGAACAGAATAATCTACTGGCTGCTATTACGACGACTATGTTTATCGCCGGACATTTTAATGAGATACCCAGAGAATGGTAAGGAGGGTATGAAATATTAGATAACAAATAAAACCGTACCTGTGATCCAAAACAGTACGGTTTTATTTTATGCAGACACAAGATGAATTTAGTTAAGTTTTCTGCAATAATTTAGTGGAGAAGCAGGCGTTAAATATGTTACAATTAATATATCTAAGCTGGTGTAAAATTTTATTGCAGATAGGAGAATGGATATGCAGCAGGATATGATCGTAATTTTAGATTTGGGCAGCCACGAAAACACAATGGTGGCTCGCGCCGTAAGGGAACTGGGTGTTTACAGCGAGATCAAACCCCATGACATCACAGCAGCAGAACTGAAAGCGCTGCCTAATGTTAAAGGTATCATCATCAACGGGGGAGAAAACAATATTATCGACGGTCTGCCGATCGACGTGGAAGCAGCCGTTTATCAGTTTGGCGTGCCGGTAATGTCTGTCGGCCATACTTTGGCTAAAGTAGAAAATCTGCCTGCCTGGCCGGAACATACAGCTATGCTGGAAGTGCTCAAAAAATTTGTTTTTGATGAGTGCCATGCCACAGCCAACTGGAATATGAAAAATTTCATCAATGATCAGATCGAACTGATCAAAAAACAGGTCGGCGATAAAAAAGTTCTGCTGGCTTTGTCCGGCGGTGTCGATTCTTCTGTTGTAGCAGCGCTTTTGATCAAAGCTATCGGCTCGCAGCTGACCTGCGTGCATGTTAACCATGGCCTGATGCGTAAAGATGAGTCTGAAAGCGTCGTCAGGGTCTTCAGAGACGAACTGAAAGCTAATCTTGTCTATGTTGATGCCAGCGAACGTTTCCTCTCTAAACTGGCTGGCGTAGCTGATCCGGAAGCGAAAAGAAAAATCATTGGCGCCGAATTTATCCGTGTTTTTGAAGAAGAAGCACGTAAACTGGACGGTATCGAATTCCTGGGACAGGGCACTATTTATCCTGACGTAGTAGAATCCGGCACTAAAACAGCCAAGAGCGTTAAAAGCCATCATAATGTCGGCGGACTGCCCGAAGATCTGCAGTTCAAGCTGGTTGAACCGTTGTATCAGCTGTTTAAAGACGAAGTGCGTGCCTGCGGTATCGAACTGGGCTTGCCGCACAGTATGGTTTACCGTCAGCCGTTCCCCGGACCGGGACTTGGGGTAAGATGTCTGGGCGCTATAACTAAAGAGCGTCTGGAAGCAGTGCGTGAAGCTGACGCTATTTTGCGTGAAGAATTCGCCAATGCCGGATTAGATAAAAAAGTATGGCAGTATTTTACCGTTGTACCTGATTTCAAATCTGTCGGCGTACGTGATAACGCCAGAACCTTCGAGTATCCGGTGATCATCCGTGCGATCAATACCGTTGATGCTATGACTGCTACCGTCGAAGAACTGGACTGGCCGATCCTGCACAAAATCACCAACAGGATCTTGGCCGAAGTCAAAAACGTCAACCGCGTCTGCTATGATTTGTCGCCCAAACCGAACGCCACTATCGAGTGGGAATAAGTAACTTATTTATGGTTATTTACTCATAAGAATATGGAAGATGTTAAGGAGGGGTTTATGGAAAATTTGCAAAGAATCGCGCTATTAATTGATGCAGATAATACTCAGTTGGCAAAGTTAGAGGATGTTATACAGGAAATATCTACACATGGCCGTATCGTTGTAAAAAGAGCGTATGGTAATTGGAGAAAAGATACGTTAAAAAACTGGGAAAATGAGCTGAAACGTTTAGCGATAAAAGCGGAGCAGCAGTTTGACTATGTTTCTGGTAAAAATACAACTGATATGGCGTTGGTAATCGATACAATGAATTTGCTACATAAAGGAATTTATGATGCCTTTGTTATCGTTGCCAGCGACAGTGATTATACTCCCTTGGCAATAAATTTGCATGAATCCGGAGTATATGTGATGGGTGTTGGTGAAAAGAAAACACCGGAAGCTTTTAGAAACAGTTGTGATGAATTTATTTTTCTGGAGAATCTTGGCGAAAATATAAAAGAAGCAAAGTCTAAAACTGAAAGCAGTGAAAAAGTAATAGAAATAGAAGAGGAATGTGTGGAAACTGCTACAGCCGATGCTACGAAAGAAGATATAAGTGTAATACATAATTTATTAAAAATAGCATCTGACAAGTACCAGGATGATGAAGGCTATGTAAATGTGAGTTCAGCCGGGCAGTTTATAAAAAGAGTAAAACCGGATTTTGATGTGCGAACTTTCGGGTTTATTAAATTGCCGAAGCTAATAGAAGCATTCCCCAGAAAATATGAAATAAAAAAGTATCCTGGAAAAGGTAAAGTTACCATTATTGCCTATAGATGCAAGTAGCACTAAAAGTTTAAGGTTGTTCGATTAAGTTTTCTGTTGTATATTTTCTGGACATGACAACACCTCCTGTTATAGTAGTTTCTATTCTACAACAGGAGGTGTTTTATTTTACTGTTCGTCTTTCTGGAGATAGTCCAGTGCCGAAAGTTTTCGGAGGTCTTTTTATTAACAGGCTTATACTGGAATGAATTTTTATTTATGCTATAATACTGATTAGATAAAGGATATATAATTTTCTCTAAATTTAACTTTAGTACGCCATATTGATTAGGATGTTGGTTGTTTGGAAAGGATAATAAAATATGTGTGAAAAAATCAGATGTTCCTGGGCAGGTGACCTTCCGATATATGTTGAGTATCACGACCAAGAGTGGGGGCGTCCTGTGCATGAAGACAACAAGCTTTTTGAAATGCTGATTTTAGAGGGAATGCAGGCAGGACTCAGCTGGATTACTGTGCTTAAAAAAAGAAAGGCATTTCGAGAAGCGTTTGATTGTTTTGATCCGGTTAAAGTATCTCTTTACGATGAAGAAAAAATTCAGGAACTGCTGGCAAATGAAGGAATTATTAGAAACCGCCTTAAGGTGGCGGCAGCTGTAGCGAATGGCAAAGCATTTCTGAAGGTACAAGAAAAGTATGGAAGTTTTGATAAATTTATATGGGGATATGTAAATTATACTCCAATTAGAAATCATTGGAAAAAAATGGAGGATATACCAGCTGCAACACCGCTTTCTGATAGAATCAGCAAGGATTTGAAAAAAATAGGATTTAAATTTGTTGGTTCGACAATCGTTTATGCATTTATGCAGGCTACAGGTATGGTGAATGACCATGTGACTAACTGTTTTGTTTATCAGGAGCTGGATAGATAATTTTAAAACTAGCTATTTTGATAGTAATATTTGTTTAAAATTACTTCTGATAACCGATGATAATGTCTGTTTTTATATAAAAGTGAACAGGTAAAATTTGCCGTAAAAACTTTTAGCCCCTTCTAGGGGCTAATTTTTTTTGCATAAATTTGCTTAAGAAGAGCGTACTTTTCCGTCATATGGCCGTAATCAATTTTATGTATGCAGCAGAATTTTATAGATTGTGAAAATACAGCAGCTTCGGCGGCTAGCAAAACGTGCGGGCAATAATGAAACTAAGCTGCGTCGATAAAAAGTTCTCGTATGTCTTGTGGGGGGGGTACAGACGTGCTATAATAGCTATGGTTATTATAATAAGAAAAGTTTTTATCTTTAAACAAATAAAAACTGATTTTTATTTAATGAATAATGACTAAAATTTAAAGAAGACTCTGTACCGCAACCGCAGTAATAACTGCGAGGATATAAAATCAGGCTTTGAAACAGAAAACTTCAAGATCTATTTCGACAACAAAAGGGAGGAAAAAGTTATGAAAAAGAAAGGAATAACGCTGGCGCTGCTTTTGAGCTGCACCACAGCGGCAGCAGCACCGGCACTGCCCAGTACTAACAGTGATCTGCGTGCGCTGGAACAGAACAAGGCGCAGACACCGCAGCAGGCAGAACTGACCAGTGTTCAGACAGAAGGGAATAAACTTTCCGGCGAGCAGAGCTTTACTGTCTATTCTATCAATTTTACCAGTCCTGACAATATCGACAAGGCAGCCTGTGAGGAGCTGGTAGCAGATTATGTCGGACAGGAGCTGACTCTGAGCCAGCTGCAGCAGGCTGCCGATAAGGTGACAGCTTACCTGCGTAAGCAGGGATACACCGTAGCCACTGCTTTTATTCCGCCGCAGCAGATAGCGAACGGAGCAGTAGAAATTCGTGTACTGCTGGGTAATCTTGGCCAGGTGACGGTAAATAGCAAATCTGGCCTGAAAGATGCGGTTATCAGCAGTTTTATAGATAGACTGCACGGCGGCGACGCTATCAAAACAAACGAATTGGAAACAGTGCTCAACAACCTCAACGACCTGCCCGGCATCAGAGCCGCAGGTATGCTTAAAGCAGGAGCAAGCGTCGGCAGCAGTGATCTTGAGATCATTGTCGCTGATAAAAAAGCCGTCGAAACTATTTTATATGCTGATAACCACGGCGGCAAATACAGCGGCCGTTACCGCTACGGCTTTCAGACTACCCTTAACGACCCAGGGCGTATTGGCGATAAATTTACTGTGGGCGGAACTTTAAGCAACGAAGATATGCGCAACTACAATTTTGGTTATGAAATGCCCATCAGCGGCAACGGCAGCCGTCTGGGCATTTCCTACAGCCAGATGGATTATACCCTGGGCGACTACTTCAATCTGCTGGACGCAGTTGGCAAAGCCAAAACCTTCAGCATCTACGGTAGTACGCCCCTGACTAATACCAGCAGCAGTAAACTAGACCTGGTCTACGGCTACGACAACCGTCAGCTGCAGGATGAAATGCGCCTGTTTGGTTACAACGCTAAAAAAAGCAGTAATGCCGTACATACAGGAATCAGCGGCAACAGTCGAGGCAGCAGCATCTATACAGGCTACAGTGCGCTTTACTATTGGGGACAGCTTACCAACGAAGATTTTAACAGCGAAACAGAAGGCAGCTTCCATAAGTTGACCGGCGATGTTAACCACAGCCGCCGTTTGGGCAATACAGTAGACCTGCTGCTGAATTTCCACAGCCAGCTGGCGAATAAACAGCTGGACGGCAGCGAACAGTTCAGCCTGGGCGGGGCTAACGGAGTACGAGCTTATCCGCAGGGTGAGGCCAGCGGAGACAGCGGCTACCAGACAACAGCCGAACTGCGCTGCAACATGCCGCTGCCATATCTCAGCCTGGCGACTTTTGTTGATTTCGGCGAAGTAGAGCAAAGAGGTTACGACGACAGACACCGCAATCTGGCAGGCTGGGGCATCGGCGTACAGTATGCCAAAGCAGGAGCTTATTATCTGCGGTTGGATTATGCGCGCAAGCTTAATAGTGAAGCATTCCAGAGTGAGGACAAGGATAAGAACGGACGCCTGTGGTTCCAGGCCTATAAACTGTTCTAGACAGATTTTCAAGGAAAATAAAACTAATGTGAGGAGTGGGAAAGATGAAATATAATAAATCTTATCTGGCCAGACGATTGGCTTTATCCCTGATTATCGGCGGGATGTTTGTCAGCAGTGCTTACGCTTTGCCGCAGGGCGGCGCAGTAGTGGGCGGCGGCAGTAATGGCAATATCGGCGGCAGCGGTAATGTTATGGATATCATCGGTACAGGCAGTAATAACGTAGCGATAAAATGGGAACAGTTCAATATCGCCAATGGTGAAACAGTCAACTTTAAAAATATGGCTAATGTGCTGAACTATGTTACCGGTAATACTAAAAGTGAGATTTACGGTACTCTGAACGGACAAGGCGTCAACGTCTTTCTGCTCAATCCCAACGGCATTTTGTTTGGTAAGGGTGCGGCTGTCAACGTTGGCAGCCTGCATGCTTCCACAGGTAAAATGACAGACGCTGCCATCAATGGCTTTAATGGCACGCCGGCGATCGACCTGAGCAGAGTTACTGCTGATGTACTGAATCTGGGTGCGATACGTGCCGATAAGGTGACGATAGAAGGGGCCAATATTTCGCTGGGCAATGCTGCTGATATAAAAAAACAAAATGGAGACGCAATAGCGGCTGCCAATCAGGCGAATTATATTCTTAAGGCAGAAGGTACTATTAACATAGGCTATGAAACGATCGGGACGAAGAATATATCTATTATAGAAAATGGTGTCAGTACAGAGCGTGCTATACGTGATTACAGTGCAGGAGCTGCGGAGAAAGGCAGTACCTTATTTATGGGTAAGAAGCTTAATGGCAGCGAAGCGAACAATATCAACGATTGTATGCTGATCAGTGATATCTATGAGCTGCAAAGCATTTCAACTGATAAAACTTATGAACCAAATCGGTTTAGTAAATTTATGCTGGCTGGTGATATTGACGGCACTGCAACAAAAAACTGGAATAGCGGTTCCGGTTTTAAGACCTTGTTCAGCAGTGGAGATTTGAGCTTTACAGGTGTGTTTGACGGCGCTGGATATACGATCAGTAATTTGTATATTAATAGCAGTACGGCTGAGTATGGTGGTCTGTTTGGGGTATCTGCCGGCAAGATTGCTAATGTGCAGCTGTCCGGAATTGACTATAATTTTACCGGAGGAATCAAAGCTATCGGCGGGCTGGTTGGTTATAATTTAGGTATCACTAGTGCATTGGCGGGCAGTGTAAGAAATGTGCAGACCAGCGGCAAAATTACAGCCAGCAATTTGACATCAGGGGCTGTATTCATTGGCGGTATTGTAGGAACAAATGCCAGTACTGTTGCTGGGGTAAGTGGTACTCCTGTTCTGACAAATGCTAGGTGTATTATCAAAGATGCTGTGAGCAAAGTAGATATTACAGCCAGTGGCAGTACTAATATCTATGCAGGCGGTATAGCAGGTAATAATAGTTATTCTGAGGTCTACAATGAAACCGGTGTCATTGAGAACGTGAAGAATGAAGGTGCCATCAGTGTTACTGACAGCAGTCAGGCAAAAACCGGTGGCATCGTCGGCAATAACGCTGGACAGGTCAGTAAGGCCGAAAATACAGGTGCGGTAACAGGAACCTGGCACGTAGGTGGGATTTTAGGTTACAGCAACAATTCCAAAAACACTGCGGTGATAAACAGTGAACTGCATAATTCTGGGACAGTAACAGGAATCGGCGCTTTCTCGTATGTTGGCGGCATTGTGGGCCAAGTTTTTCAGGGAAAATTTGATGATCTCAGTAATGGTGGAACGGTGACAGTAAATGCGACCAATACAGGATATGCTGGCGGCATTATTGGTCATAATTCCTCTACGAATTCTTCAGGGAGTTTTACTAATCTCAGCAACAGCGGTGCTATTACAGGAAATGTGACTAATGCAGGTTATGCTGGCGGTATTTTTGGGGAAAATGATGCCGCATTAGAATTTGAGAAGTTCAATAATAGCGGTACAATTAAAGGCAATGGGTGGATTGGTGGTATTATTGGATATAATAATGGAGGAGCAATAAAAAACAGCTATAATACAGGCGTTGTCGCAGGAACAGGAGCGGGTGCGCTACAGTTGTTAGCCGGAGGTATCGTTGGCAATAATAATTCTGGCAGTATTACTAATGTCTATAATACTGGTGCTGTCAGTGCAGATAAAGGCACTTCGACGAAAACCTGCTTTGCAGGTGGTATCGTTGCTGGTAATAAGGGCCCGATTAAAAATGCTTATAATATGGGTTCAGTGACGGTTGAAAACGGAGCCATTGGTAAAGGTATTGTTGCTGCCGGCAATGGAACTATTACCAATGCGTTTTATTTTGATCCTTCTACGCAGCGTTATTATGATTATGATGGAGCGGAATATACCTCAACAGAAGCTTTTAACCAGTCTTTTATGGAGGGAGCAGCTGCTAGCGGCGAGCAGGCTGCCTGGCTTGGTTATAGTGACGGTCGGACTACGCCGCAGTTACAGGCGTTCCTGTCACCGCTGGATGTCAGCATCGGTAATATTGAGGTCGAGATAACCGATGGCGATATCTATACTGGTTTAGCACAGGCTATTATTGATAAACTGACAGCAATGGGAGTAGAGTTTGATGCCTCTAAAATCAAAGCTGTAGAGGTGAAGGAAGCTGGCACATACGATTTAAGCTCGCTGTTATATTCTACTCAGGATGGTTATAAAATCACTATTGGTGATGGCGGTAAGTTAACGGTCACAGTTAACGCTAAAAAACCTGAGGTGCCGCCAGTTGATCCGCCGATTGGGCCTTCAGTTATCAATGACGCTGCTTATCAGGCTGCTTTGATCAATATTCAGCATGCAGACGATGATCTCCGGGTTGTGCAGCAGACACTGGAGCCAGAAAAATATGCTGAAGATGAAGAAGGCAGAGTAAAGATCATGGGAACAGGTATTAAAATCTAAACTAATTAAGCTGTTGCTGCTAAAGATTGTGTTTCTAAAGTAAAACAGCCCTGACAGAATATTTCTGTCAGGGCTGTTTTAAGTTGCAGTTATAAAACTTTACTCAACAAGTTCAACACGTTTTTGTGGGTGATTTTTTCAATGGTACTGTCGCTGTAGTTTTTGCTTTGCAGGTATTCTATCAGCGGTTTGTAATCCTGTACGCCATGGATATTATAAGGCGGGTGACTGATACCGTCGAAGTCGCTGCCGAAACCGACGTGGTCGTCATTGCCCAAAAGGTTCAGCATATAGTCGATATGGCGGTACACACTGTCGATGCAGGCATTGTTGTAATCTTCTTCCAGGAACTGTCCGGCAAAGGTGATACCGATCAGGCCGTCATTGGCATTGATGGCTTTGATCTGGTCGTCATTGAGATTACGAGGATGACTGCAAAGTGTTTTGGCATTGGAATGGGTAGCAATGATCGGCTTGGTAGAAGTTTCGATAACATCCCAAAAGCCAGCTGTAGCAATATGGGAAACGTCTACCAGCATGCCCAGACGGTTCATTTCTGCAACTACCTGACGGCCAAAGGTGGTCAGACCGCCGCCGCTGCATTCTTCGTTGACGCCGTCGGCAATGTCGTTGCGGTTGCTCCAGGTCAGCGTCATAGCGCGCACGCCCAGTTCATAGAGCATGCGCAGAGCTTCCAGACTGCCGTCGATAGCGCCGCCTTCCTCGATAGCAAGCAGAGTTGCTGCTTTGTGGTTGAGCACGTCAGCAGCATCAGCTTTAGTTAAAACGGGAAGTACGTCGATGCCTTTCTCCTGCAGTGCTTTAAGCTCCTGCTTATATTTGTCGAGGAGGCAAAGCGTATAACGCAGTCCGCCGTAGTAACGGAATTCGTGGGTCGGGACAAAAATAGCGCAAAACTGCAAACCGCCGCCCAGCTCTATCTGACGTTTAATGTCGAAGTGCTGATCGTTGTCATACAGGGAAGTGCCTTTTTTGTAAAGCTCGGTAAGTGTGTCGCAGTGACAGTCGCAAATGAACATGATTTACACATCCTTTCTAAAATAAGAATAGCCGCCCGCAGGCAGCTATTCTGTTTTATCAAAATTTCAATTACCCTCTGTAATAGTAGAAGAATGTCATACCGATGTTGACAATCATTGCACCGGCCATCGGGATAGCGGTACGTTTTACCAGGTCAAACGGAGAAACGCCGCCCATGCCGGAGGATACAACGATAACTGCTGTGATCGGTGAACAGTTACGGGCAATAGAAGCCGCAAAATGCATCGGCAGAAGCATCAGTACCGGATGCAGTCCTGTATGGGCTGCAACAGCAGGTGTCAGAGCCGCAAAGGCAAAGAACGGAGCGTTGCCGCTGCCCATAACGATAGCCGAGAAGGTGATGATAGCGACCATAACGAGCATCATAGCCATCGGGCCAAAGCCAAAGCCCTGACTGCCGGAGATCAGCGCATTGATAGTACCCATGGACAGAAGGCCCTGAGCAAAAGTCTGACCGGCTACGATCAAGGTGATAACGTTAGCCATCTGCATTCCTAAACCGTCAAAGAAGGTCTGGATGTCGCCGAGAACTTTTTTGCCGTCATGCCAGCGCATGTATTCGCAGCAGGCGCCAATAAAAAGTCCAATGAACATAGCCATAACGATGTTCATTTTGATTGAGGTGATCCACAGCGGGCTGAAGGAGAGGATCAAAGCCAGCGGAATAACCGGCAGGACCGCATACCAGAGCGGCGCGCTGTCAGCCGGATCATCTTCAGCAGGTTTTTCAACTTCCATCGGCTGGACGACATGTCCGTCACGTTTATCCATATATTTTTGAGTGAAATAGTGCAGTGTGCCGACAACAACGAAAGCAACCAAAACGATCGGTACCTGGTAGTCAGTCCAGTAAACTACCGGGTTCAAGCCGGCGGTTTCAGCAGAAAGGATGGTGCCGGTATCACTGGGGCTCCAGTCGAAGCAGAGCGTAGTAGCAACAGCAGCCGTAGCAGACAGACGGCTGACACCAAGTCCGATCAGAATCGGGAACATGGTGACCATCAGCAGCATGGCCAGACCAGATGCACTGTTGATGCACAGACCGATCAGCATACCGACAACCCAGGTGCCGGATAAAACGATATAAGGTGATTTTAAAGCCAGTAAAGGACGGATAGTCAGACGAACTAAAGAACGGGAAGCGCCGATTTTGTCCATATAGCGGGCAAAAGCGCCAACTGCCATAATGTTCATACCGAGCTTGCCGGCATTAGAACTCATGGTAGCGCGAATAAATTCAAAAGCATCAAAGAAAGTAGAGCCTGTAGCGGCTTTGGCCGGTAAGATAGTACCGTAACCGAAAATGGCGGCAATATACATTAAGATCATACCGCCTAAGAATAAGACCGGTTGAGGTTTGTACTTTTTGTAGATCAGAAAGCCGACCCAAAAAGTAACAAGAGCAGAGATTACTAAACCCATTGGTGCAACACCCTTTCTTCATATATAATGTCTTTCAATGACTAAAGTATAGCATTCTAATATCTCATAAAGCAAGAGCAGCAGCAACAAAGGGTAACAAATTTACAGAAAATTTTATTAAAATAAAAACGCTGTAATATTTTTGTACTGATTTCCAGAACATAAAAGGACGTTCTTCCTTAGAAGAACGTCCTTTGGACTAACAGTAATTATTTATCTTTGAACACCGGCTTCAGCAGCAACTGCATGCTGTACATAAATAGCCTGTACTGCGGCATTGCGGCCGATACCCTGCAGGTGACCTACAGTTTTAACGCCCATTTTTTCGATCATGGATTTCCAGGAATCTTCTTCATCTCCGTACATATCGTTGTTGGCATGGTCGCCTGCAACGATCATCAGGGGGAACATATGCACAGTTTTGTAACCGCGTGCTTTGATTTGTTCCAGAACTTCGTCCACGTTAGGAGTATCCACTTCTTCAACAGTGCCAACTACTACCGGTAAACCCATTTTATCAAAGGTTTCCTGCAGCATTTTGTAGGTGTTGCCAAAGGATTGGTTGTTATCACGGGGAGAACCGTGACCCATCAAGACAACGCCTTCACCTTTGCCAAGAGTCGGGAATTGAGTCGCAACAGCGGAAGCAGCGATAGCGAAATCGTTTTTACCTACCATCAGAGGATCGCTGACAACGATGCGGTCAAAATCACCTTTGAATTTATCAACGGTGGTCAGGACTTTATGCTCATATTCTTCGCCGTGCAGCAAATGAGTCGGTTGTACGAGAATGTCTTTATAACCGGCTTTTTTCAGTTCTTTTAAGGTTGCAGGCAAATCGTTGACTTTGATGCCTTTATTTTTTTCCAATCGTTCCATGATGATGTAGGAAGTAAAAGCACGTTTAAAATCACGGTTCGGGAAAGCTTTGGCAACAGCTTCTTCGATCCCGCCGATATCTTTCGTACGGGTGTCGTCGAAGGTCGAACCGAAGCTGACTACTACGACAGCCTTGTCGTTTTTCGGTGCTTTAGCAGCGGCAGAAGTGCCCATAGTTCCCAGTGCAAAAACCATCATTGAAGCCATAACTAACATTGAAAGCAGTTTTTTCATAAATTATTCCTCTTTCCTCTGATTATTTTCTGAATAGGTAATAAAAAAACCATCCATAAATATTAGGGATGGTGATAAAACATGGTTAGACCCATGATCTTTCCCCGTCCTTCGCAGGTCACTAAGATCGCGATGCAGGTAGTTCTTCTGGCTTGACTTCATGGCTCGGCCTTCCTTCCCGGAATATTCCAGTGGTTCTATAGGCGTTGCTCCATCTTACAGCGGCGGGACCGCGCCGGCTTTTAACCGGTCTTCTCTGTTATTCCTGACGGAACCTGCATTACCGTATTCAGTTTGATATACTAAATTATAACATCTTTGAATAGAGTGTCAAGCAAATTAGGAAAAAATATCATTAAGATACAGAGGTATACAAGAATAAACACCCTTTAATTATTTAAAGGGTGTTTAGAAATTTGCAGAGTTATTTTTTTGCAGCTTTATCAAGATCCTGAACGAAAGCATTGGCCATGCGCTGCCACATATTTGTTGTATCACTGTCTGCTGTACGGCTGCGTGTATCGCGCAGACTGAAAATTATTTTTCCTGTAGCAGGGTCAAAAAGATGAAAAGCTACATCAACGTAGCCGTCATATACAGTGCTGGCCGGAACATATTCATAAACAGTTCGTTCTGCATCCCGTTCGATCCAGTTTCCTTTATTGTCTTTGACCTTTTCTTTGTAATATCTGGTACGCGGTTCTTCGTGAGCGGGGATGACCCGTCTGTTGTAACCAAATTTATGGGCGATTATTTTCAGATCAGCAGTTGGAGCAGGCGCTATTTTGGTCGATATATCTGTATAAGTGCCGCTTAAAGCATCTTTGGTCAGTTGGGAAGCATCTTCTTTGGTAATTGAAAGATTTGATTCGATGCTTGTATCAAAAACATAATCTTTTTTAGTTAAAGCTTTTTGTAAAGCACTTATTATTTTTTCGGTCGCCATATCGTCAACAGTAAAATTGCTGCCGACAGGATCGACTACACTTATGGAAACCAAATTGATGCGGTGAAGTTTATTAAAATCGTAATTGGGATTCGTCCATTTCGTTTTGTCTGCATGAGCGGCCAGCGGCAATGCCAGCATTGCGATGGCAACAGTAAGCAAAAGAAGTAATTTTTTCATCATTGTTAAAACAGCTCCTTTGAATTGTTAAGAGTTTTTGATCAGTTTTTTTATCCCGGTAAAGGTTTCGGGGCTGATAACATGTTCGATCCGGCAGGCATCTTTTTCAGCTGTTTCTTCGGATACGCCAAGATTTTCGCGTAAAAAGCGCGTCAACAGCAGATGTCTTTCCAAAACAGCGTTTGCTTTAGCGAGCCCTGTTTCAGTCAGAATGATGTTGCCGTCCGCTTCCATCAGAATGTAATTTTCGCGTTTTAAAATACTCATAGCCCTGCTGACGCTGGCTTTGGTAAAATTCATATGCGTTGCAATGTCGATAGAACGGACACTGCCGTTTTGCTGCTGCAGCATCAGAATGGTTTCCAAATAGTTTTCTCCAGATTCTTGCAAAATCATAACAAGTCCTCCGTTGGCAATAGTGCCGTTTGATTGATCGTGTAATAAAACACAGCCGGTGAAAATTAGTGAGCAGTAAGAATATTCCGGCAAATATTATCAGTACTATTTTAACATTATAAAAAGGTCTGGGCAAGTATAGTTAGAGCAGGATAAAAAACGCCTGAAGTTTTGACTTCAGGCATAGAAAAAGTAGCGGTCAAGAACGTTCGTAAACGCGTTTTGTCAGGGTTAATGTTTTCTCTAAAACAGAAGCAAATAACCCGGATGTTAATGCTGTGAAAATCATTCCAGGAAGAGCTGCTGCCAACAGAGGGTAGACTGCCTTACCAATAAAAAGACTGAGTGCAAGACGTGCTGCGGAGGAAGCGACAGCTCCTGATAACAGGTAGAAGATTTTGGTTTTTCCTAAAACTGCATATAATAAGGCAACGACTATTCGAAAAAGCATTGCAATAAGGACGTTGAAAATAGTTTGCGTACCCAGGAGTAAACCGCCGGCAGAGGCCAGAATACCTGCAAGCAGATATTTTTTGATGCCAAAAACACCGCAGATCGCTACAGCAATAGGAGCGGAGAGTTGAAATTCACTTCCTGGAATAAAGCTGGGAAGCTTAAAAGCCCCGCTGACGGCGATAAATGCTGCTAATAAGGCAATTTCACTGATTTCACGAATTTTAAAAGTAGACATAAAGATCACCTTAATTATGGTTAACTATAAACTGAAATTAAGTTTACGATAATAGTATATAAAACTTGATGGTGGTATGTCAACCATAAGAATGGTAAAAGTTAACGCAATAAAAGTATGACGGCAGGTAAAGTTTCGTGTACAATAAAGTTGTAGAGAAGGGAGCGGCGTAAATGTTGGATTTTATTAAGGAAAAACAGGACGTTTGGCAGATTTTGCAGCTGACTGACAAGCCTGTTGTTTTATATGGAATGGGTAACGGTGCCGACCAGATTATTGACTTGTGTGACAGGATGCAAATAAAGGTCGCCGGTATTTTTGCCAGTGATGAATTTGTTCGCGGGCAGGTTTTCGTGGTCATATGGTCGAGACTTATACCGCAGTTAAAGATCGGCTGGGTGATTTTCTGATTGTTATTGCCTTTGCCTCAGAGTCGCCTGCAGTTTTAAACCGCTTTCAGGAGCTGAGCACAATGCATGAAACAGTAGCGCCGCATTTGCCGCTGTTTCCCGGAGATGAAACAGTTTCGTTTGACTGGCTGCAGCAGCATCAGCAGGAATTGCAGCAGGTATATGACAATTTGGCTGATGATTGGTCCCGAGACGTGTTTGCAGCATCACTGAATTATAAGCTGAGCGGTAAACTGCATTATTTATGGCAAAGTGAGACGGAGCGGCTAAAAGATCTGCAGAGTATTTTCAGTTGGAGCGAAGAAGAAACGTATGCTGATCTAGGTGCCTATAATGGTGATACGATCAGGGAATTTTTACAGCTGACTAATAATAAATATAATCGGATTTTTGCGGCAGAGCCGGATAGGCGTAATTATAAAAAATTATCTGCTTATTTAGAGGCAAGTGGTTTGTCTGATATCAAAATTTTTGAAAGAGCCATTTGGAAAGAAACGGCAGAACTGTCTTTTTCTGACAGCGGCGGCCGTCAGTCAACGTTGCTGACAGGCCAGCGTCACATAGTGCAGGCTGTCGATATTGATACACTGCTTGAAGATGAGCGTGTAACTTACATCAAAATGGATGTGGAAGGCGCTGAGATGGAGGCTTTGAAAGGGGGAAAGGAGCAGATAAAACGTAATAAACCTAAATTATTTATTGCCGCTTATCATCACGATGCGGATATTTTCCTGCTGCCATTGTTTATGTGGCAGTTAGTGCCTGAATATAAGGTTTATCTGCGTAAACATCCGTATGTGCCGGCGTGGGAATTAAATTTTTTAGCAGTCGTATAATCGCGGGACACAAAAAATCCCATAGGGTCAAAAGTGTCGTATTGTCGATTGACAATGGAATGTTTTTTAAATAAGGCGTAAATGTGACATAAATTTTAATTTTTTGTAAAACTTTTTTTCTAATGTAAGCAGGAATTTTACAAAGCCGGGCGAACTTTAAGGGTAGTATGACAACACAAAGGAGTGGATGTTTAATGAAAAAAGCAAAATGGTTGTGCACTGCAGCAGCAGTTCTGGCATTATCAGTAGCAGTTGCCGGCTGCGGCGGCAGCGACGATAAGAAAGCTGCAGATTCTAAAGGCGGTCCTAAAGGCGACGTTATGGTTTATACCTCTATTTATCCTGATATCATCGATAAAATGTGTAAACCTAATGTAGCTAAAGCATTCCCTGATATGAAAGTTACCTGGTTCCAGGGCGGTACTGAAAAAGTAATCACTAAAATTACCGGCGAGATCAAAGCCAACAAAATCGGTACTGACGTTCTGATGGTTGCTGATCCTTCCTACTACCTGACTTTGCAGGATCAAGGTTTGCTGCTTGATTATGTTTCCCCGAACCTGAAAGATGTCATCACTGATAAAGACAAGAACGGTGCTTGGTCCTCTGTTCGTGTCTGCAACATGATCATTGCTTATAACTCTGATAAACTGAAACCCGAAGATGCTCCGAAATCCTGGAAAGATCTGACCGATCCGAAATGGAAAGGCAAAATCGCTATGCCGAACCCAATGCTTTCCGGTACTGCTTATGTAGCGGTTGGCGCTTTGGCCGATAAATATGGCTGGGAATATTTCGACCAATTGAAAGCTAATGATATTCGCGTTGAAGAAGGCAACTCTGCTATTCAGAACAAATTGCTGACCGGCGAATATGCTGCTGCAATGATTTTGGAAGAAAACGTCCTCAAATTGGCTAATACTAAAAATGAGCCTTTGAAAGTTTCCTATCCTGAAGACGGCGTTATCATCATCCCGTCTCCGATCGCTATTTTTAAAGCAACAAAAAACCCCGAAGGTGCTAAAGCTCTGGTTGACTGGTGGTTGTCTAAAGATGGTCAGCAGGCAGTTGTTCAAGGCTGGATGCACTCTGTACGCGGTGACGTAGAGCCGCCTAAAGGCGCTCCTGCTCTGAAAACTTTCTCTGATAAAGCTATTAAAGTAAACTGGGAAAAACTTTCCAAAGAAAATGCTCAAATCAAAGAGGCTTTCCGCGTAAGAGTTATGGAATAGTTCTTATTAAAATTTGTGGAGTAACAATTTTTAAGGGATCAGGGGTCGTTTTTGACGATCCCTGTTTTCCAATTTCTTTGCAGGAAAATCCTGTAAATGATTTTTCACCGGTCTCAAAGCCGGGGAAAGGAGCCATAGTGGGGTCTTTACCTAGATTTAATAGTAAATTCATAGTTATTGCTGTTTCCGTTATTTTATTATTATATTTTGTGGTTTTCCCGATGGGAATACTGCTTTATGACAGTATTATGGTTAATGGAGCCATCAATTTCGGCAATTATGCTGATGTTTACAGTCAAGATGTTAACTGGCGTGCTTTGTCCAATACTGTGCAGCTATCGCTTTTAGTTATGGTAGCCAGTGTTATTATTACGTTCCCGCTGGCCTGGCTTGTTGGCCGCACCGATATGCCCGGTAAAAAAACATACCGGACTTTACTGGTTGCCAGCTATATGATCCCTCCTTATGTTGGCGCGATTGCCTGGGTACAGCTTTTAAATCCCAGCGTCGGTTATTTGAATTCGATTTTTAAGTGGATTCTGCAACTGCAGCAATCTCCATTTGATATTTATACTATGGGCGGTCTGGCTTGGGTATTGACCCTGTTTTATTCGCCTTTTGCTTTTATTACCATTTCCCGGGCAATGGAAAAAATGGATCCGACGCTCGAAGAAGCGGCACGTGTTTCCGGAGCTTCCCCTCTGCGTACCCTGGTCGATGTTACTTTGCCTTTGATGGCACCAAGTATTTTAGCAGGCGGTCTGTTGGTTTTCATTGCTGCCGGTTCCTGCTTCGGTATTCCTGCCATTGTTGGTATGCCTGGTAATATCGAGGTTATGACTACCCGTATCGTCACCTATATTTACATGGGTAATGATGAGGGTATCCGTGATGCCACGGCTTTAGCAGCATCTTTGATGTTCCTTGCCAACTTCTTACTGTTCTTTATGACCTGGATGCTGGGCCGCAAGGATTATACAACGATCAGTGGTAAGAGTACCCGTCCTAATATCGTAGAGCTTGGCAAATGGAAATGGCCTGCTTTCTGTGGTGTAGGTCTATATGCGTTTATTGCAGTAATTTTACCATTAGGTTCTATATTGCTGACATCACTTTTAAAGAGTATGTCGCGCGGAGTTACCTGGTCGAATATCGGCTTTGATGCATGGGAGCCTGTTATTACCAGCAGTCAGTATATGGAGAGTATCTGGAATTCGGTCGTGTATGGCGTAATCGCCGCCACTATTGGTACGATACTTTCAGTGTTCATTGCTTATCTGGCCGTTAAAACAAAAGTCAAAGGACGTAGCTTCCCGGATCTGCTGACCGTTATCGGCGGTTCTACTCCGAGTATCGTTATCGCCCTGGCTCTGGTTATCACCTTCTCCGGTAATTTCGGTCTCAATCTTTATTCGTCGATGTGGATTCTGGTCGTCAGCTATCTGGTCAAATATATGACCATGTCTGTGCGGACAATAGCGGCTTCCCTGAGTCAGGTGCACGTTTCTCTTGAAGAAGCAGCATTAAATTCAGGTGCCAGCTGGATCAGAACCTGTAAAGATATTATTATGCCGTTGATCGCTCCGTCCATCATCGCCGGTTGGTTCCTGATCTTTATGCCGTCTTTCTACGAGCTGACGATGTCGCTCCTTCTGTACGGTGCAGAAACTAAAACTATCGGTGTTTTGCTGTACGAGCTGCAAACTTATGCAGATACACAAAATGCTTCTGTATTATCAGTAATCATTTTGACTATCGTTTTGGTTGGTAACCTGATCCTTAACAAACTGACCAAAGGCAATGTGGGAATTTAAAGAAGGAGTGGAATAAATTGGCACAAGTACGTATTGAACATGTATTTAAACGTTTCGGGCCTGTAACGGCTGTTAATGATTTCAACCTGACGGTTGAAGACGGCGAATTCGTTTCTATCCTCGGTCCTTCCGGCTGTGGTAAAACAACTTCCCTGAGAATGATCGCAGGCTTTGAAAAAGCTACAGAAGGCGAGATCTATATCGGTGACCACTGCGTCAGTTCTTCGTCGCAGAATAAATTTGTTCCTCCGGAAAATCGCGATATCGGTATGGTATTCCAGTCATATGCAGTTTGGCCGCATATGACGGTTGTTGAAAATGTGGCTTATCCGTTGAAGATCCAAAAGGTTCCCAAAGAGGAACGTTTGAAAAGAGTAAATGAAATGCTGGAGCTCGTGCATTTAGGCGAATATGGCCACCGTTATCCGCATCAGCTGTCCGGCGGTCAGCAGCAGCGTGTCGCTTTGGCTCGTGCTTTGGTTGCGCAGCCAGGTTTGCTGCTGTTAGACGAACCGTTATCCAATCTGGATGCTAAACTGCGTGAAAGCATGCGTTTTGAGATCCTGTCGATTCAAAAAGCACTTGGTATTACCGTTGTTTATGTAACCCATGATCAGGGTGAAGCCATGGCAATGAGCGACCGCGTAGTTGTTATGAGTAAAGGCGTAGTGCAGCAGATCGGTGCTCCGCATGAAATTTATACCAATCCTGCCAACAAAATGGTTGCTGATTTTATCGGGTTGGTCAATTTTATGCAGGGTGAAGTATCGGATGACAGAGTATACCTGCAAGGTACTACAGCTTCTTTCCCCAATACTTCGGGTGTTTCCGGCAGTGCTACCATCGCTGTACGTCCTGAGAATATTACGATGAGCCGCGGCGGTGGTATGCTTGAAGGGACATTGACGCATCGCTTCTATTTAGGTGATGCTGTTGATTACCGTGTTACCGTCGGTGATCATGATGTACGCGTTATCGTCAAAGGGGCAGACTTGAAAGAATTTGCCGACGGAGAAAAGGTATATCTTGATTTTGAAAAAGTAATGATCTTTGACCGCGAATAATTAAAAAGCTGTTTATATGAAAAAAGAAACCCTCGGATGTTTTCATCCGAGGGTTTTATTTTTAATTTAGCGGGCTTTTACTGAACTGTGCCATATAAAGCTTGTAATATTCTCCCTGCAAAGCCATCAGATCGTCATGAGAACCATGTTCGCTGATACCGTTGGGGGTGAGGACAACGATACGGTCGGCATGACGGATCGTTGCCAGGCGATGGGCTACGATCAGGGTAGTGCGGTTACGTGACAGCTGCATCAGTGATTCCTGGATAAGGTTTTCCGTTTCATTATCCAGGGAAGAAGTCGCTTCGTCTAAAATCAGGATGGGCGGATTTTTGAGAAAAACACGGGCAATGGCAATCCTCTGTTTTTGGCCTCCGGACAATTTAACACCGCGTTCACCAAGCTGGCTGTCATAACCATCCGGCAGCTGATTGATAAAAGCATCAGCTTCGGCCAATCTGGCAGCGGTGATGATTTCTTCCATACTGGCATGAGGGTTGCCGTAAGCGATATTTTCACGTACAGAGTCAGAGAAAAGGAAGATATCCTGCTGAACTATGCCGATATTACGGCGCAGTGATTTTAAGGTCACATTGCGGATATCCATTCCGTCAATGGTTATAACGCCCTGCTGAAGTTCATAGAAACGCGGCAGCAGATTGCAGATCGTGCTTTTACCAACACCTGTAGTGCCGACAAAAGCGATAACTTCACCGGCAGCGATATCAAGATCAAAATTTTGAATAACAGGTTTGCCGGGATCGTAGCCAAAGCTGACATTTTTAAAGGAAATAGAGCCTTTTAAAGTACCACAGTCGACTGCGCCGGGCAGATCTATATTTTCAGAAGGGGTATCCATCAGCTGGCAAAAGCGCTGGTAACCGGCCATACCTTTCTGATAGGATTCTGCTAATGCGGTCAGGCGCAGGATGGGGCGGATAAAGATTGATACATACAGTAAAAAGGCGACCAGATCGCTGATCTGCATTTTACCATATGCGATCATGGCGCCGCCTACGACAATGATAACAAGATTAGTGACATTGGAAAACAATACAGCGTTGCTGTTCAGGCGTGATAAAAGGTCGAACGATGTTTTACGTGCCTGTAAAAGAGCTTGTCCGTTTTTATCAAGGCGTTTTTCTTCCCATTCTTCATTGTTGAAGGATTTAACTAGGCGTATGGCATTCAGACTTTCATTTGTCTGTGCTGTAAGATTACCGACCTGTTCGCGGATCATACGCCCTGATTGTTTCAGTGCATGATTGGTAGCAACTGATTCATAAGCTTTTCCTAACAGCAGCAGATTGACCAGTAACGCTAAAGGCCAGTTAAGATAAATAAGTATTCCCAGAGTACCAAGCATGGTTATAGTACAGACCAGCAGGTAATTAGGACCAAGAAAAACAAGCTCACGGATCTCGGCAATATCGCTGACAATACGGGAAATCAGCTGGCCGATACGGATGTTGTCAAAATAACGGAAAGACATTGATTGGACATGCTGAAAAAGGTCACTGCGCATATCCTGTTCTATTTTTGCACCCATTAGGCGGCCGTGTCTTGAGACTTGATAACTGATTATAAAATTAAGCAGGTATAAAAAAAGCAAGATGATCGTAGCCTGCCCTAAGAGGAAAAGATTGCCTTCGGGCAGTACATCGCCCAGGATATAGCGCATAAAGAGCGGAAAACATAAATCAAGGGCGGATGTGATAACGGATCCGAGCAAAGCAAAAAACAATGTTTTTCGGTAAGGGCGGTAGTATTTTAATAAACGTTCTGGCATATGGCAGACCTCGCAGATAAATGTACCTACTGCTGCTGCAGCCGGTAGAAATATAAAAATGACGAATAAAAATCAACTATAATCAATTATAACACATTGAACTATAAGAGCAGAGGTTATTTTTGAGTATTTGTAAAGTAATTTGTTAATGTGATTTTAAGTGTATTGGAAAAAAAGTTAGCTTAAGCTAACTCGAGAAAAATAAAAAACTGTGCGTGAGAGCTGTTAAGCACAGTATCGAGTGAGCGTTAAGTTGATAAGTGTAAAAGTTTGGAAGCGGGCAACCCCAAACAGTTAGCTTAAGCTAACGTATAAATTATACTTAAAAAAAGCACTGATGTCAATAATTAAGTTCAAATTAGCAGCTGTACGGGAATTTTGATCAATGATAGTGATTTTTCGCGGTAATGCGTACCCTTGTGGTACTGTATGAAAACTTGGCGAGGTATTTTCGAGCCTAGTGAGAATACGTACCCTTGTGGTATAATGAATTTATTACCATAAAAGGCGGTCGAACTATGAAAGTAATTCTGGTAACAGTGCTGTCAATTGTGTTTCTCTGCAGCGGTTGCAGCAGTAACATCAAAGAAGAACAGAAAAGTATCAAGATCTGCAGCAGCCTGAATGAAACAATGACAGATATTTTAGCGGAAGATTTTGCCAAACAGCAGAATGTGAAAGTTGAAGTCAGACATTTGCCGGCAGGGAATTTGGATGAACGGCTTAATTTTCTGAGAGAGGGAAAATTCGATGTCTGGCTTGGCGGTACGCCTGAAGAATATTATCTGGCAGGAGAGCAGAAAATGCTGCGCAGCTACAGGCCGAGGGAGGCCTATAAAGTACCTGCTGAAATGCGTGAGAATCAGTGGCGCTGGACAGGTCTTTATGTCGATTATATAGGATTTTTGACTAATCGTGACCGACTGCGCGAGTTGGGGCTTTATGCTCCTGAGACATGGGATGAATTGCTGAAACCGGAGCTTTGGGAAGAAACAGCGCTGGCTGATTTTAAAAACGGCGGTCGGAGTTATGGCATGATAACTTCTATCTGGCAGCTGCGCGGCGAAGCTAAAGCTATGGAGTATGCGGCTTCTTTTAACAGCCAGCTGCCTTTATATACGGCCAGTGAATGGGAGGCTATTGAAGCGGTTCGCAGCGGCAGAAAAACGATCGCGGTAGTTTCACTTTCCACAGCATTGCAGCTGGAAAGGCAAAATCGCGATCTATTCGCAACTTTAGTCAAAGACGGTAATAAAAACTGTATTACCGGTGCTGCTATTCTCCAAGGGGCAAATTTAGCAGAAGCACAGTCTTTTATGGACTATTTGCTGTCAGAACATTCAAAAGATTTACTGGCCTCTAAGGGTTATCCGCTTTTGTGGCGTGTCAGTGATTATGCCCATGATGACGGGCGGAAAATGATGATCGGTGATTTAGAACTGGCGGTTGATGACCTTAGCTGGACTGCGGGTCAGAAAAGCGTTATTATCCAGCAATGGCTGAATGCTCAGTAAGATAAAAACATTGACGATAACATTGAATCGGTTATAATTAAGATATAGTAAGCAGGCAAATTTTGATAAAGACCTGCAGTGATGAGAGGATGACTTATATGAAAAAATTAGTAATGCTGGTAACTGTAGTTTTAACAGTGGCAATGGCCGCGGTATGTTTTGCTGCCGGAGACGGTAATGATTTAAATAAACAGCAGAAAATAGTTGATAAGTTTGTAGCGGCATTGACTGTTGCGGACGACAGCGGTTATGCAGGTGCTGCAGCGGGTTTTAGCCCCGAACTGAAGCAAAAAATGGATGTAAAAGCTTTTGCTGCTTTGCAAAAAAGCAGGTCAAAGATACTTTAGGGACAATGAAGGAAATGAAATTTGTTGCTTATGAGCGTTTTGATCAGGGTGACCGGTTGACTTATCTGGGAAGCTACAGTAAACAGCAGCTGGTACGTGTGATTTATGGCTTTAATAAAGAGGGCAAGCTGACGGAGTTTATTTTTGCTCCGGTAGAAGTTCAAAAACAAGAACAAAAATAATCAAAAATAAAACGTCATAACCTAAAGGTTATGACGTTTTTGTTTTTCACTTTATTTTTTCGCAGCAGCAACTGCGCTAAAAGCTATTTCAGCTGCCTGTAATGTTTTTTCGATATCTTCAGGCGTATGGGCCAGAGATAAGAAATTGGTCTCAAATTGAGATGGAGGAAGATAAATGCCCTGTTCCAGCATGCTATGGAAATAAATGCGGAACGCATCTAAATCGCTTGTGCAGGCGCTGTCATAGTCATAAACTTCCTGATCAGTAAAGAAAACAGTAAACATAGAACCAAGACGGTGCACCTGTACAGGCACTCCTGCCTTGGCAGCGGCTTTAGCAAGGCCTCCGGTCAGGATGGCTGTCATGCTTTCCAGCTGGCTGCAGACATTGTGTCCGCGCATGTAGGTAAGGTTGACGATACCGGCTGCCATAGCCAGAGGGTTGCCGCTCAAAGTGCCGGCCTGATACATGGGGCCAACAGGAGCAACCTGTTCCATGATCTGGCGTTTACCGCCGTAAGCGGCTACCGGCAGCCCGCCGCCGATAACTTTGCCCAGACAGGTGATATCAGGATCAATGCCGTAGAGGCCCTGAGAAGATTTTTCACTGCTGCGGAAGCCAGACATGACTTCATCACAGATAAGCAGTGTTCCATATTTTTTTGTGATGGAGCGAATGAATTCCAGATAGCCGTCCTGCGGTAATACCAGTCCCATGTTGCCGGGAGTTGGCTCCATGATAACGGCAGCAATATCGCTGCCTTTAGCAGCAAAAGCAGCTTCCAGGGCAGCCCGGTCGTTAAAAGGAACAGTGATGGTATTGGCGGCAACGCCTTTAGGAACACCGGGGCTGTCAGGAACGCCTAAAGTAGCTGCGCCGCTGCCGGCTTTGACCAGCAGGCTGTCGTGATGGCCATGATAACAGCCTATAAATTTAACGATGCTTTCACGTCCTGTATAAGCGCGTGCTAAACGCAGAGCACTCATGGTAGCTTCTGTTCCGCTGTTGACCATACGTACCATTTCCATAGAAGGGACAAGTGTGCAGAGAAGTTTGGCAAGCTCTGTTTCAGCCAGGGTCGGCGCGCCATAGGATGAGCCTTTGGCGGCTGCAGTTTGGATGGCTTCGGTGACCTGCGGGTGTGCATGCCCTAAAAGTAAAGGACCGTAAGAAAGTACATAATCGATATATTCGTTGCCGTCGATGTCGGTGAGTTTGCTGCCGCTGCCTTTGGCAATGACAGGCGGAACACCGCCAACACTGCGGAAGGAACGAACGGGGCTGTTGACGCCGCCGGGAATGTATTGTTTGGCTTCGGTAAAAGCTGCCTGAGATTTGCTGTGATCCATATGCGGCCTCCTTATTTGCCCAGCAGCCATTTGGCTACGTCGAGAGCATGATAGGTGATGATCATTTTGGCGCCGGCACGTTTAAAACCGAGCATCGTTTCCATAACGATACGCTGTTCATCGATCCAGCCTTTTGCTGCTGCTGCTTTGACCATAGCGTATTCACCGCTGACATTATAAACGCATAAAGGGCGGTTAAATGTTTCTTTGACACGGCTGATGATATCCATAAAAGCCAAAGCGGGTTTTACCATAACGATATCTGCGCCTTCCTCGATATCAAGAGCCACTTCACGCAGAGCTTCGTCACTGTTGCCGGGATCCATCTGATAGCCTTTGCGGTCGCCTGCAGAGGGAGTGGAATCGGCTGCAGCGCGGAAAGGACCATAATAGGCTGAAGCGTATTTAGCTGAATAAGCCATCAGGGACACATTGCTGAAACCTGCTTCGTCTAAGGCTTCACGCATAACTTTGACATAACCGTCCATCATATTGGATGGCGCAATGACATCAGCGCCAGCTTGAGCGTGGGAAACTGCGATTTTAGCTAAAAGCGGCAACGTTTCATCATTGTTGACAGTACAGCCGTTTTCCAGAACGCCGCAATGGCCATGTTCTGTATATTCACACAGGCAGGCATCGGTGACGACTACCAGTTCGGGATAAGTGTTTTTGATCAGGCGGCAGGCCTGCTGTACAGGTTCTTCTGCATCCCAGGCGCTACTGCCGACAGCATTTTTATAAGAGGGGATACCAAACAGTATAACGGCAGGAATTCCAAGTTCGCTGATTTCCTGTAAAACTTCCGGTAAACGGTCTAAGGACCAATGGTAATTGCCCGGCAGCGATTCAATTTCATTTTTTACACCGGTGCCCGGGACGACGAATAACGGATAAATGAGGTCTTTAACGGAAAGTTCAGTCTCTCGGATCATGCTGCGCAGGTTTTCTGTAGCGCGCAGGCGGCGGGGACGGTAAATAGGAAAGCCCATACTGATCACTCCTTATAATATCTTTGAATAGCGTCTGTCAAACCTGCAATAGTAAATGTTTCAGCTATGATGTCAGGTTCAAGATTATTTTGGCGGCAGGTTTCGGCGGTAACAGGGCCAATAGCCGCTGCTGGAATATTATTGATAAGTTCTCTTTGATCGCCTAAGGATGCCAAAAGATTAGTAACAGTTGAGGAACTGGTAAAAGTAACAAGATCAACTTCTCCGTTTTGCAGAGCAGTCAGCAATTCTTCTTTGTTATCCAGAGCGGTAACAGTTTCATAGGCAGTTACAACATCAACGCTGGCTCCTAAAGCACGCAGGCTTTCCGGTAATACTTCACGGGCTACTTTAGCGCGTGCCAGCAGGATTTTATCACCAACTTGCACTTCTGCTGACAGGGTTTCGGCCAGTTCTTCAGCCTTGAAGGCTGGGGGCACTAAATCGGCGGAGATGCCATAGTTTTTTAAAGCTTTCGCCGTTTCACTGCCGATAGCGGCTATTTTGATGTCAGACAGGGAACGGGAATCTAATCCGGCATTATCAAGGCGATTGAAGAAAGCGGTAACGCCGTTAGCACTGGTCAGGATCAGCCATTTGTAGGTTTTGATGTTTTCGATTGCTTTATCCAGCGGGGTATAATCTTCCGGGGGTATGATTTTGATTGCCGGCGCCTCGATTACACGAGCACCAGCGGCTTCCAGCTGTCTGGTCAAAGCACTGGCCTGCGCGCGGGCTCTGGTTACTACGATTGTTTTGCCAAAGAGAGGTTTGTTATCGAACCACTGCAGCTGCTCGCGCAGTTTGACAACATTACCGACGATAAAAATTGCCGGCGGTTTCAGATTTGCCGCGGCAACGTCGGCAGCAGCAGTACCGACAGTAGTGATCAGAGTGCGCTGTTCCAGTTTGGTGCCCCAGCGAATGACTGCTGCCGGAGTATCGGCGCTGCGCCCGTTGGCGATGAGATTTTTTGTAATATTAGTAAGATTTTCGACACCCATCAGGAAAACTAAAGTATCAACAGCGGTAGCAAGACCGCTCCAGTTAATAGTTGATTCGCCTTTGGTAGGGTCTTCGTGGCCGGTAATGACTGCAAAGGAAGTGGCTACGTGACGATGGGTGACAGGAATGCCTGCGTATTCGGCAACTGCGATGGCAGAAGTTACGCCGGGAACGAATTCAAATGGCAGTCCGGCTTCTAAAAGTTCAATAGCTTCTTCACCGCCGCGTCCGAAAACAAAAGGATCACCGCCTTTGAGGCGGGCAACAGTCTTACCTTCGGCTGCCAGCTTTACCAGCAGTTTATTGATATCTGGCTGACGCATTGTATGGTTGGCAGAAGCTTTACCGACATAGACCATTTCTGCGTCGTCTTTAGCATAAGCTAAAATTCTCGGATCTGCCAAACGGTCGTAAACGACAGCGTCGGCTGTTTGCAAGCATTCCATGGCTTTGATTGAAAGCAGACCGGGATCACCGGGGCCTGCACCGATCAAGTAAACTTTTCCCTGTTTTGTCATTAATTTCTCTCCTTACATGATCTCGGCGAGGATTGCACGGCCGCCCTGATCTAACATTTTATTGCCAAGTTCTTTTCCAAGTTCTGCAGCGTTTACAGCCTGGCCTCTGATCGTATCGCGTAAAACAGTGCTTCCGTCCAGAGATGCGATGATTGCTTCAATAGATACAGAATCTCCTTCAGTGACAGCATGTACACCAATAGGGACCTGGCAGCCGCCCTCAATGAGCCCTAAAAAAGCACGTTCGGCATCAGTAGCCTGTTTGGTAGGCTGGTCATTTAAAAAATTAAGCATAGCTCTTACTTCTGTATTATCGGTGCGGCATTCGATTGCTAAAGCACCTTGTCCAACTGCAGGTAAGCAGAAATTATGGGGGATTATTTCTCTGATCCGATCGGTATATCCGAGACGAGTCAGTCCTGCCGCAGCAAGGATTATAGCATCCATTTGGCCTTCGTCAAGCTTCCGTAGACGCGTATCGACGTTGCCTCGTAAATCTACGATTTTCAGATCCGGGCGTGCTGCCAAAAGCTGGGCTTTGCGGCGCAGACTGGAAGTACCCATAACTGCTCCCTGCGGCAGTGTTTCGATAGAAGCATATTTATTGCTGACAAAAGCGTCGCCGGCATTAGCCCGCTTGGTAACCGCTGTCAGGCACAGGCCTTCCGGCAGAACAGTAGGCATATCTTTCAGACTGTGGACGGCAAGATCGATTTCACCTTCTAGAAGAGCAGTTTCCAGTTCCTTGGTAAAAAGTCCCTTGCCGCCGATTTTGGCCAGCGGCACATCAAGGATACGGTCTCCCTTGGTAATGATTTTTTTTAAAGTTACAGTACATTCTGGATATTGCCTGCGCAGAAGGTCGGCAATATGATTGCTTTGCCACAGAGCCAGCAGGCTCTGTCTAGTCCCAATAATCAAATTTGTTTTCATCACCTATATAGTCCTCTCCCGAATCGTTGAGTAAAAATAACTCGCAGATCATATCTCTGTAACGTTCTTCATCTGCCGTTCCGGCAGCACTGTTCATAGCTGTCATTGGTTCGCGCAGGAATTTGTGTTCCAGGCGCTGAGTCATGATATCGATGATACGGCGTTCTTTATCAGTAAGATTTGGCAGTTTGGCAAATGCCCGTTTTAAAACCTTCTGCCGCAGAAAATTCATTTTTTCATGCAGCTGCACCATTACAGGCCGCATCGTCAGATAGCGCAGCCGTTCTTTCAGTGCCGTTATTTCTTCGTCAATAATTGCTTCAGCCACCTTGGCTTCAGAAGATCGGAAATTCTTATTCATATCGACAACGCCTTCCAGATCGTCGATATTATACAGGGTAACGCCTTCTATATCTCCAACCAGAGGATCAACGTCACGGGGAACGGCAATATCAACTAAAATAAGCGGTTTGCCGCTGCGTTTAGGAATAATATCGCGTACACCCTGTTCTGTTATCACATAGTGAGGCGCTCCTGTAGAAGTGATAATGATATCAGAGGTTATCGCCTGATGCATAAATTCGTTATACGGGATCGCAGTACCGTTAAATTTTTCTGCCAGTTCTTGAGCGTGAGACAGATTACGGTTACTGACAAAGATAGTTTTAGCGCCTTTATCAATCAAATGGCGGGCGGTCAGTTCACTCATTCTGCCGGCACCCAATACTAAAATATTGGCTTTAGTCAGATCGCCGACAACGTCGATAGCCAGATCTACCGCGGCGGAAGAAACAGAAACAGAACTGTAGGCGATCTTTGTTTCTGTACGTACACGCTTGCCGACGGCGATAGCACGATTAAATAAGGTGTTGAACAAAGTGTCTGTCATACCGCAGCTGCGGGACAGATGATATGCATTTTTAATCTGGCTCAGGATCTGGCCTTCCCCGATGATGAGTGAGTCAAGGCTGGAAGCGACTTTAAACAGATGACGGACGCAATTAATGCCGGTCAGATTATAGAAATAGTCGGGTTTATATTGTTCGCCTGCCAGATGGCGCAGCAAAGTACGGATAAAATGTAATCCGGCAGCAGGATCTTCCAGCACCATATAAAGTTCAGTACGGTTGCAGGTTGAAAGTAAAACTGCTTCGTTGAGGTTGTCGTTATTGCGCAGCCGGCGCAGCACACGAACCGTTCTATCCTGTGAAAAATTGAAACGTTCACGGATCTCAACGGGAGCTGTTTTGTGATTCAAGCCTAAAACGATTAGCTGCATCAGTAATGATCTCCTTTGCTTGGTCAAGCTTACCTGCATGAAGCAGGCCGATGACGGATTGGTTTAAAGTCTGACGCCAGAAAGCAGTACGCTTTTCAGGTGTAGTAGCTATTGTTTTCAGTTCTCGTCGAAGCTGTTGTAAGAATTTGTTGAATTCGGCAAAATCAGAGCCATAATATGCCCTAAGGTCCTGTGACAGTACCCGCGTCAAAGCGGGCATACCTCCGGTAGACAGAGTAAATGTCAAAGCCCCGTTTTTTACGGTTGAAGGCACACTGAAGTTACCTAATGACGGTTCTGTAACAACATTACAGAGACAGGGTGCAGCAGCAGCGATTTTTCTGTTGATATGAAAATCGTCGGTTGCTGCAATCGTTACAAAAGCATCAATGAGATCGTTGTCTGCATAAGCGCGCAGTTCCAGCTGCAGCAGTCCGGTCTTTGCTAAAGTCAACAGCTGCGGATCAGCCGCAGGTGCGATTACAGTCAGGTCCGCACCTGCTTCGATCAATGGCAGCGCTTTACGGACGGCTACTTTACCACCGCCGATAATGACACATTTTTTATTTTTTAAGTCCAGCATGGCCGGATAAGAAAAAGAATTCTGCTGCATGTTTACCTGCTTATAAAAATAGATTTTACGTAAGGATAAATGTTGAAAAATACAACAACTATAATATCATAAATTAGGATTTATTTCCAGTTAAAAGAGTGTTGCAGAGCAGGAAATCAGAGCTGTTGCTTGCTATATTAAAATTAGAAAAAGGATTTGCTGTTTGAGCGGCGAATACTTACAGATAAACATCAGCCTATGATAGGAGGAATGACTTATGAACTGTGCTTTTTGCCCTCATCACAAATGTTATACCAGCGGTCAGAACTGTACTCGTCTGACTCATGAAGAAATCAGCGAGTATTATACCGACGAAGATAAAAAAATGATGCGAGCGTCGTCTGCGACAGAGAGCCGCAATTATTTGAAAATGACACGGTTGGAAGAAAGCGTATTTTTCGCTAAAGAGATGGGTGTAAAAAAAGTCGGGATAGCCTTTTGCATCGGTTTAGCCAATGAAGCTCATTTTTGTGCCCAGTATTTTAAGAAGGAAGGGCTGGATGTTCAATCGGTATGCTGCAAAGTCTGTTCCGTCGATAAAGATCTGCTGGAACTGGAAAAAATCAAACCCGGACAGCGTGAAGCTATGTGCAATCCTAAAGTGCAGGCCCGCCTGCTGAATGAAGGCGGTACAGAATTGAATTTTATCGTAGGGCTTTGCGTAGGTCACGATATGCTTTTTACCATGGAATCCAAAGTGCCGGTTTCCAGTATAATTACTAAGGACAGGGTTTTAGCAAATAATCCTGCTGGGGCGGTGTATTCACGTTACTGGCGCCGTAAGCTGGGAATTTTGGAAGAAGGCACTGTATAAGAAAATATTTTTTTATGAAAGTCTGTCGCTCATGCGGCAGACTTTTTTACTGTAAAGCAGCAAACGGAAGGGAAATTCCCTTCCGTTTGCTTGAGAAACTTATGTAGGAGGATGATAATGTTACCCAAGTAGCTGCAGAAGGTTATTGTTTTATGATTGTACCTTCTTTCATGATAATTTTCATATTGTTAACTGCAACAGCGCGTATGTTTTCTAAAGGATTGCCATCTAGGACAAGGATATCAGCAAACTTATCGACTTCTAAAGTACCGGTTATTTTATCGACCTTCAGCATTTCAGCACCTACTTTTGTTGCTGCCACGATAGTATCCATTTCTGAAATGCCGGCTTTTTCTACGAAAGAATACATTTCGCCGATAGCAGTGGTCCCGTAAGGTGTAAGGCTGGAACAGAAGCTATCAGAGCCAATGGTTAACCCTATGCCTTTGGATTTTGCTTTACGCAGATTGGCGTAAACACGGTTCAGTTCTTTTTCTGCAACAGTTGCTCCGGAATACTGATCGTGTACCTCTGGGATGTATGGCGGCGCGTATGTTTTGAACCATTCGTTAAGGAATTGGATTGTTGGGCAGAAGTAAATCCCTTTTTCAGCCATGATATCAAGACATTCATCATTTAAGGTCTGTCCATGGATAATCAGATGAACTCCGGCTTTTGCAGAATCAAGGGCGCCACCGTAACCTTCGGCGTGAGACCAGACTGGGATACCGACCATATTGCATTCGTCAACGACAGCCTTGATTTCTTCAAAGGTATAATGCTGGTCTAATTTTTGATCCCAGCGCCAAATGCCGCCGCCGGTAGACCATATTTTGATAGCGTCAGGATTTTCACGCAGTCTTTTGCGGACAGCTTTACGCAGTTCCCAGGGGCCGTCTACACGTTCAGCCCATGGATGAGATTGTTCATTATACCAAATAGGAAGTTTATGAGAATCTCCGTGGCCGCAGGTACGGCAGAAGCCTAATCCTGTACCGACGACACGTGGTCCCTGCATAACACCTTTTTCTACCATATTTCGGATTGCAAGGCCTGAATAAGAGATTTCTCCGACTGTAGTCAAACCATTTTCCAAACATTCGTGGGCCTGTTGTACAGCTACTACCGTTTTTTGAACGCGATCTTCTAAAACCCACTCGGTATCGTCATCGGTCAAGTTGCCGGAAAAGTGCAAATGCGTATCAATAAGTCCTGGCATGATAGTTTTGCCATTAATATCGATCTGTTCATATTCAGGAGAGATTTGCTTGGCAGGTCCGGCATAGGTTATTTTTTTGCCTTCGACCAAGACTAATGAGTTTACAAGTGGTTCTCTACCGGTGCCATCAATGAGATAACCTCCAACTAAAGCGATTTTTTTCATGATAAATACCCCCTTGATTATTTTTGTGAATATGGTTTTTAATTAAAGTTATTTATGAATCTGTGTGTCATCTATGGATATCGGAATTGTTGTAGATCCAGAGGTTTTATTTCGGTGCAAAGTTTTTATAATCAGGCCTATAGCCAGCCATCCCAAAACGATACTCCATTCTACGGCATTTAGTGTAGCGGGGCTTCCGGGAACTACCATCAGAAGTACGATCAGTGATCCTGCAAGACAGGCCAGTGAGATGCCAAATTTTCCGCCTGGTACTTTATAAGGTCTGGGAAGATCAGGTTCTGTAAGGCGCATTTTGTAACAGGAGAAACTGACCATAGTACAGGCGAAAATAAAAGCCAGAGCTGAGACATTAGTCAGTGGTACTAACATCTTTTTTCCTAGAAATGGGCCGATAACAGTTAAAACGGCTAAGAGAATATTAGCTGTTTTGGGAGTTCCTGAAACAGGGTCTACTTCAGCAAAAGATCTGGGCAGCTGGCCTTTACGTCCCATAGCAAGCATAATACGGCTTGTAGCACCATAAAAAGAATTCATGGGACCCATAGGCCCGATTGTGGCAATGCAGAGCATTGCGATATACAAAAAAATATTTATTGTTTTCAAACAAGCTAAAGCAGGAACAGAACTTTTTACAAAATCAGTCCAGGGTATGATACTGCCAAAGGAATAGATGCAGACCATATAAAAACCGCCGGAGGCTAGCAGTGCTAGACTGATAACACGCCCAAATTTGTTCCAGTCGAGACCTTCAGCGGCTTCTTCTGCCTGTTGAGGAATAGTGTCGAAACCTGCGTAAAAGAATGGTGTCATAACAAGAACCGAGATGATACCGGCAAACATAGTTGAAGCTGAAGTTGATGAAGCCGCACCTTCAACACTTGCAAAAATTGGTTGGATGTTCTCAGGGCCGCCTTTAACAAGTGAGATACCCATAGCAAGAATCATTCCACAGAGCAGGGCTTTAGTAAGAAATGCCTGTAGGCTTGCCGCTGCGGAAGCACCACGAAAATTTTGGATGATTACATAAACAGCAAAACTCAGAGCAATAACAGTGGGAAGCAGGTAGACATCAGCGCCCATAATTGAATAGAGCTTAATTGAACGGAGGATTGGAAATAAATCTCCGAACATATCTGAAACGAGCGTTGAAATAGCAATTGCTTCCCATGGACAGAGGATTGCATTGCCTAAAGCCAAGAACCAGCCGGTAATATAGGACATGGTATTTCCATAAGTACGGTCTACATATTCAACGATGCCGCCGGAAATAGGGATTGCTGCAGTAAGTTCTCCGAATACAGCTCCGATAGGCAGTAGAAATACAGCTCCAATAATAAAGGCGATCATAGCTGCTACAGGACCTCCGCCAATGATCATCCAGTCGCCTACCATCAAAACCCAGCCGGTTCCGATAATAGCTCCGAAACCGATTGTAAAAAAATTCCAGAGTGACAGTGTTTTTTGCATACTGCCTTTTTGGTTTGATGCTGACATGTAAAAGCCCTCCTTTGAGTAAAGATAATGAGAAACATGAAACGATGTCTAAATATTCGAATAATTTAGAGAAGGGTAGTAACTTTGTACAGCTTTACTATAGCTTAAAGTAAATCGTGTTACGATAAAAATTTCATAATTGATATATTCGATGTAATATCAGGTACGGGTTAAATTTTATAGCAGCAAAATCGGCACTTCCAGTGTCATAATCGTAGCGATTAGTTCAAGATACAGATGTTATAATAAAAATATAATTACCAGTTAGGAACGGAGGTGAGAAGATGTTTTATATTGCTTTGTGCGATGATGAATGGCAGGCTGTAGAAATATTGACCGGTTATTTATCAGAGATCAAAAGATCGGGATTACAGCTGGAAAGTGTGCCTTTTTTGAACGGACGGGAACTGGTACACCAGTATGAACGGGGGCGTAAATTTGATATCATCATATTGGACATGCTGATGAAGCCATTAAATGGTATTGAAACAGCAAGGCTGATCAGGAAATATGACAGCGAAGTGCCGATTTTAATCGTAACGGGAACTGTTGAATATGCGATGGATGGTTATCAGGTAAATGCCTATCGTTATATTTTGAAGCCAGTAGATAAAGCTTATTTTTTACAGGAAGTACGGACTATTTTGACATCAATAGCCAGGTTACAGAATAAATATTTCAGTTTTACCAATGAAAAAGGATTGTTTAAAATAAAAACTACTGATATTTATTATTTCGAATCTAATATGCGCACTTTATCGGTTTGCCATCTGGGGGGAAAAACAACTTTTACGGGGAAAATCAGTGAAGTGGAGGAGTCACTGAGTGAACAGAGTTTTTTCAGGATTCATAAAAGTTATGTTGTTAATCTAAAACATATACGTAATATTTTTAAAGATACTGTTACTTTAGAAAATGGAGAGGAATTGCCGCTTAGCAGGCATCGCAGCAAAGAATTGCGGCAGCAGTTCCTATCCTATATGAAGGAAAATATTTGATATGGATATTATGCTGAAATGGATCGCTTATGTGATTTTATCTGCGGCTGAGACGTGGATCGGATATCGTCTTTTCAATACTTATTTGACTCGTAATTCAGTAAGACAGAGGTATTATTGGCTGGGGGTGATATTTTATTTTACTTTCCAGATGTTTTCTTATGTAAATGAAAGTCCCATGTTTTCGACGGCTGCTTATTATTTTTTCTTTGCTACAATTATTGCTGTTGTTTTCTTTTCTGATTCTTTACAGAATAAGATTACGATTGCCTTACTGTTTGTTATTATGAATTATGCATGTAAAACGGCTATGACAGGTATTGCCTTGGCCTGGGGTGAACAGACTTTGCCGCGGGAGCTGATTAATTATCGCATTGTTATGGATCCCTGGTCGCAGATGATGGCATGTATACTGTTTGTTTTGAGTTTATGGGGTACGATTTGTATTCGCGAGTTGAGGCTGAATAAGCAAAATTTACTTTATGCTGTAATTTCATATCTGTTTCCACTGACTGTGATGATTTCAGTCATCATTATTTCCCATAAAAATATTGGGTTTGGATCTGCCGCGGGGATACAGGTCTTTTATATTTATACTTCAGTACTTTTGTTTTCTGCATCAATCAGTCTTTTCTACCTTCTGGAAAAAAATATTCTTTTGGATATGTCCGGAGAAAAGTCATCGGTAATGGAAGAATTGCTGTCACTGCAGCGCCGTCATTATGAACGATTGGATATATCACAGCGTGAATTACAGAGTCTGCGGCATGATATCAAAAATCATATTAGCTGTCTATATGCGCTTTTGGACAGTGGTCATGCTAAAGAAGCTAAGGAATATATTAAGGAACTTTATACCTGTAATAAAGGCTTGCAGGGCATTATTTACAGTGGGAATATAGTTATTGATTCCATTCTCAGTAATGGTTTGGCTAATTTGGAAAACCGTGGTATAAATTTAAAATGCAGTATAATTATACCGCCTTCGTTAAATATCGCTGACGTGGATCTATGTATTCTTTTTGGAAATTTGATTGATAATGCCGTGGAGGCATGTGAAAGAATCGTAGAACCGGGCAGGAAAAAATTTATTGTTCTTAACGTCAATATCAAAAAAGATTATCTGTTCATTGATATCGCTAATTCGTTTACTGGTGAAGTGAAAAAACAGAATAATATTTACAGAACAGTGAAGATTGATGAGCGTTATTGTGGTATAGGCCTGTTTAATATTAGAAAGATTGTTGAAAAATATAATGGTGAATTTTCAGTCAGCCATTCTGATAATGTTTTTAGTGTTTCGGTTATGTTGTCATTACTCTGGGGGAAAAAATAAGGACTGCCGTTTTAACGGCAGTCCTTATTTTTTTTATAAAGATGCAGGCTTTTAACTAGCAGCCCCAAAGCAGTCCATCCTGTCAGCACCAGGTATTCAGTTTTACTCAGCGAAGCAGAGGTACCGGGCAGCAGCATGGCAGCAATAATGAGAAAACTGACGCAGCATGCAGCACTGATACCCGCTTTGCCGCCAGGGACTTTGTAGGGGCGGTATAGATTTGCTTCGCTGCTGCGCATTTTATAACAGGCCAGACTGACCATCATACAGGAGAACATGAAGGTCAGGGCAGCAACATTTGTCAGAGGCAGCAGCATATTGCTTCCCAGGAAAGGGGCGAGAACGATACTTGTGCTGAGCAGAATATGTGTAGATTTGGCAATAGCCTGAGAGTGGTCGGAGGGGCTGAAGGCTGCAGGCAGTTGTTTTTTTCGGGCCATAGCCAGTAAAATCCTGGAGGACGAGGCATAAAAGGAGTTCATAGGACCCAACGCTCCCAAAACAGTTATGCAGAGCATGAGAAAGTATAAATTAAAATTGATGTGCTTAAGACAGGCAAGAGCTGCTAAAGGCTGTTTGACAAAACTTGTCCAGGGGATAAGACTGCTGAAAGCTGCTATGCAGATAATGTAAAAGGTAGCTGCAGATAAAAGTGCAAGGCTGATAATTCTGCCGAATTTGTGCCAGTCTAAGCCCTGAGCAGCTTCTTCTGCCTGCTGCGGGATAGTGTCAAACCCGGTATAGAAAAAAGGCGTTACTGTAAGCAGGGCAAAAATACCGGTCCAGAGAGAGGTGGCCTGAGTATGTGCTGTCGACTCATTGACCGGAAGAAAAAGCGGCTGCCAGTTTGCAAGACTGCCTTTGTCAAAAGCACTGATAATGGCCAGCAGTAATCCTGCGAGCAGCGCTTTAGTCAGGAAAGACTGGGCTTTAGCTGCTGCTTTTGGGCCGTGCAGATTTTGTCTGATGATAAATCCTGAAAGGCAAAGCGCTATCAGTACTGGGAAAAGGTATACATCGGCACCTAAAATGCTGTAGAGCCTGATTGAACGCAGCCAGGGAAACATATCTCCGAACAGGGTTCCAAAAAGGGTGGAGACAGCAATCGTTTCCCATGGGCACATGATAATATTACTTAGCAGCAGCAGCCAGCCTGTAATAAAAGATACTGTTTTACCGTAGGTGCGGTCAACATATTCTATTACCCCGCCGTCAATAGGCAGAGCGCTTGTAAGCTCTCCGAATACAGCTCCGATAGGCAGTAAAAGCAGCGCCCCCAGTAAAAATGCCAGCATGGCCGGAATTGGTCCTCCGCTGATGATGATCCATTCGCCGACTAAAAAAATCCAGCCGGTACCGATGATCGCACCGAACCCGATTGTAAAAAAATTCCAGAGCGTCAATGTCTTTGATATATTCTTTTGTTTGACAGAGTCAACGGACATAAAAAAGTCCCCTTACATAAATTTTCAGGAATAAAAATGATAATAATTTTAGTTTATACTTTTAAAGTATATAGTGCGGCTAACACTGCTTGTTTAATCGTTTACAATAATGCCTGATAAAAGCTTTATAAAATTACAAATTCTGCCAGAAGTTATAATGTGAAAATGTCGCAAATTGTCTGAAAATTAATTTACAAATGTTCTGACAAATGTTAAAATTACGGTAAATACATTTGTGAGGTGATCGGAAATGCTGACTTTGCCTTTACTTAGAAAAATGTTGAATCGTGCTGGTACAGAGCTGAAAGCTAACAGTAAATATTTATGTGAGCTTGACAGTGTGGCTGGCGACGGTGATCACGGAATCACTATTGGCAGAATGGCTGATGTGATGAAAGAAAAAACAGAAGATACTACTATTGATACGATGAGGGTCTTGCTGGATGAGCTGGGCGACGCTTTTATGGGTATCAACGGCGGCAGCGCCGGACCGCTTTGGGGTACGGTGTTTACAGGGATGGCCGAAGGAATAGACGATCAGGCCGAACTGACTGATTTAGAGCTGCGGAAAATGTTTACGCAGGCCAAAGAAGATTTTATGGATATTTCCAAAGCAAAGCCCGGTGATAAGACTATGGTCGATGCGCTGTATCCGGCTATCGATGCCATTATTGAAACACAAGGAAGCTTAAAAGAAATCATGACAGCTGCGGCTGCAGCTGCTGACGCTGGTGCGGAACAGACCAGTACTATGGTTGCCAGATTCGGCCGCGCTAAAAATATGGGTGAGCGCAGTATCGGTACTAAAGATCCCGGTGCTGTATCCATAGCTATTTTATTCAACGGTATGGCGCAGGCCTTATAAAAGGCTTAATTTTCCGCAGGTGCGGAAACAAATAAAATTTTGGAGGTTGAAAAGCATGAAAAAATTTATTAACGATCCCGAAAATCTGACCAGTGAATTACTGGAAGGTCTGGCTCTTGCCAATAAGGATATCATCCATCTTGAAGATGGCAACCTGGTTGTAAATAATAAATTGAAAGATGCTGACCGCGTTACGATCGTCACTTTGGGTGGTACCGGCCATGAGCCTGCTATCAGCGGTTTTGTCGGCGAAGGTATGGTAGATATTTCCGTGGCTGGTAATGTTTTCGCCGCTCCTGGCCCGCAGGCCTGTATAGAAGCAATCAAAATGGCAGATAAAGGCCACGGTGTTTTGTTTGTTGTTTTGAATCATGCCGGCGATATGCTGACCGGTAATCTGACAATGAAACAGGTTAAAAAACTGGGATTGAACGTAATAAAAGTTGTTACGCAGGAAGATATAGCCAATGCTCCGCGCAGTAATGCTGACGATCGCCGCGGGTTAGTCGGTTGTGTGCCGTTGTATAAAATTGCCGGCGCAGCAGCTGCTGCAGGTAAGTCTTTGGAAGAGGTGGCCGCTGTTGCACAGAAATTTGCTGACAATATGGCTACGATCGCTGTTGCAGCTAAAGGCGCTACTCATCCGGCTACGGATATGGTCATTGCTCAGATCGAAGAAGGTAAAATGGAAATCGGCATGGGGCAGCATGGTGAAGGCGGCGGTGGCTTGACTGAAATGAAAACTGCTGATGAAACTGCAGCTATTATGATAGATGCCCTTCTGAGAGATTTGGATATCAAAAAAGGTGAAAAACTTTTGGTTATCGTTAACGGCGTTGGCGCTACTACGCTGATGGAACAACTGATCGTTTTCCGTAAATGCTGTCATTATCTGGCAGAAAAGGGTATTGAAGTTGTTGCCAATATTGTTGGTGAAGTGCTGACAGTACAGGAAATGGCCGGATTCCAGCTCTTTATTGCCCGTATGGATGATGAACTGCTCAAATATTGGAATGCACCCTGCCGCACCCCGTATTATAAAAACTAAAGTAATATTTTTAAGGAGATAAAAATGGCAGATAAAGACGGTAATATTATTGCTAAAGATTATGGTATCGGCATCAAGCCGCCCACCCAGCACTTTCATGTAAAAGGTCATGAGAATGCCGGCTGGGGTATGAAGGCACGTCTGTCACAGATTTTTGCGGCTGACGGGCGCACAATCATGCTGGCGTTCGATCATGGTTATATCATGGGCAGTACAGCTGGTCTGGAAAGACTGGATCTGGTCATTCCGCCGCTGATGGATCATGCTGATTGTCTGATGGCGACTCGTGGCGCGCTGAGAACCTGTATTCCAGCCGATAACCGCAAGGCGATTGCTTTGCGCTGCAGTGCAGACAGCTCTGTTTTGAAAGACGATATGAGTATGGGTGTCATTGGTACCGATATTGAGGAAGCTCTGCGCATGAACGCTTCCTGTATGGCCGTACAGTGCTTTATCGGTTCTGCTTCTGAAATTGCTTCCCTGCACAATCTTTCTTACTATATCAATAAAGGTGAACGTTATGGTATTCCCGTATTGGGTGTCGTCGCCGTTGGTAAAGAGATGGAACGTACCACGCGTTATTTTGCTTTAGCGACAAGGCTTTTGGCTGAACAGGGAGCACATATCATCAAGACCTATTACTGTGAAAATTTTGAGCAGATCACTGCTGCCTGTCCGGTCCCAATCGTCATTGCCGGTGGTAAAAAGGTTCCGGAACCGGAAGCTTTGGATATGGCTTACCGTGCTGTTAATGAAGGCGCAGCCGGTGTTGATATGGGGCGCAATGTTTTGCAGGCAGAATGTCCGAGTGCTATGCTGCAGGCGATTCGTATGGTTGTGCACGAAAATGTCAAACCTGAAGCTGCGTATAAGGCTTATCAAACATTGATGAAGGACGTGAAATGATGAAACAGTTTATGCACGTGGGAGTACCCACTGATAAAATCATGGAAGACGCTGTTTATGCCGAAGCTATCAAGACATATATCGTAGCTCCTGAAACTAATGAATTCAATATTGAATACCTGCGTTTTGAGAAAGATACACCTTTGCCGAAAGAACTGCAGACTATGGTCCATGTTGCTTATAAGGTAGACGACCTGGATGAACAGGTAAAAGCAAATACTGTTGTTGTTGAGCCCTGGTTTGCCGATGAAAATACCCGCCTTGCTTTTATTATGAAGGACGGTATTTTAATGGAATTGATGGAAGTGAAATAAATTGCTGAGCGGCAAAGAACGAACTGATCTTGTCAACGTGGCCCGGCTCTATTATGAACAGGGGCTGACGCAGGATCAGGTCGCTAAGCGAATCGGAGTTTCCAGGCCGTTAGTGAGTAAGATGTTGACGCGTGCGCGCGAAGCAGGGATCGTACATATCGAGATCCGCAGTTCGACAGAAGGCGATGCTGCTTTGTTAGAGGCACTGCAAACAAGGTATGCCCTGCATGGAGGTATGGTTCTGCCGGTACAGGACTCAATGGAAGAAAATCTTAAAGCGGCTGCGGATTATCTGTCCGGTGAGCTTTTGTATGAACGTAATTTAGGATTGGGATGGGGGTATCTGTTGGGAGAAAGCATCAGTCTGCTGACGCAGCAATGTAACCGTCGGCAGCCTGGTGCTGTGCTGCCGCTGATCGGCAAGGCACATATCCCCAATAAAGGTTACCGTGTGGACGAACTGGCAGAAACGCTGGCCTCAGCTTGCGGCAGGCATGCTTATCGTCTTGCTGTACCGGCTTTTCCGGACAGTTTGGAAGAACGGCAGCAGTTTGAAACGACTGAAGCTTATTTGGAACTTGACGCTATGTGGCAGAAACTGGATGCTGCTCTTGTTGAGATCAGAGATTTTCCCAGTGTTCCTGATGAAGCAACGGCGACACGTTTTGGTGACAGTTTGAAACGTCAGCGGGCAGTCGGCAGCTTTTTGTCCTATTATTATAATGAGCGGGGCGAATTTATCAGTGGCGAAAATGATTTTGCTGTCAGGATTCCGTTAGGAACTTTGCGGCATTGTCCCAAAATTATCGGTTTAGCACTTGGTGCTGCGCCGAATGCCATAACAGGAGCTCTGAAAACAGGTTTATTTACGCATCTGCTGGTAACGGAAAGCACTGCGCGTAAAATTTTGGAGAAATGATATAAATGTTTTTACGCCTGTCCGGCGCTTTTGTACCGGACAGGCGTATTATTTTTGAACATTTTGTGTTCGAGAATGCTGTGGGGCTTAACAAATCTTGTTTTTGAGTTTATACTGTTTTTGAATAATTATCACAACAGTAAAGAAAGCTGGCAGGAAAATGCAGAAAAGCAATACAGTTTTGATTTTACGGGGATTTGTTGTTTTAGGTGTTATTTTGATGCACACAAGCTGGTTTTTCAGCAGCGGCGGCAGTGAAAATATGGTAGCACTTTCTTCAATGCTGCTGGAGGTGCTGTCATTGTTTGCAGTGCCGCTGTTTATGGCGATAGCGGGTTATTTGTTTACAGGACGTAATAAGCACGCTTACATTTACAGCGCTGCTTTTTTTAAGAAGATGCTGCTGTCGGTATTGTCGCCTTATTTGTTGTTTTCTACCCTCTATATAGTAACTGCTTTTGTTTTTGACGGTCATACATATACGCTGGGTGAAATAGTCGTTGATATGCTGACGGGAAGTGCTGCGGTGCATTTGGGATTTTTCAGGGCGCTGATCGGGTTCTATCTGGTGTATCCGTTTTTAATCAGGATTTTTACTAAATGCCGTGAGTCAGGCTGGCTGAAATACTATTTTGCTGCGGCAGCTGTTTTGCAGATCTCTTGGAAGGTGTTGAATAATATTCAGTTTGAGACTGTTTGGATCAGCTACCTGCTTATGGGGACAATGTTTCTGCGTTATCTTGTTTATTTTTCGCTGGGAATGGCGGCCTACTATTATAAAAAAGAATTTTTAGAGTGGATCGGCAGGAGTCGGAAATTTTTGGTTTGGCTGCTGATCATTTTTATTCCTTTAGTTACCGTATGCTGGTTGGAAAAGTACTATTGGAAGACCTATTATATTTTGGAGTTTATCTGTTTTCCGCTCAATATGTTTTTATATACGATTTTGATAGCGATGCTGTTTTATCATTCTGAGGATATTGATAGAAAAAATACCCTGCAAAAGCGGTTTGTGCTGTATTTGGGCAATTATTCGTTCGGTATTTTTCTTATCCATATCTTTTTTATGTATCTGTGTACTGAGTATCTGCTGCCTTTGCTGCAGATCACGCCTTCGATGCTGACTTTTTATCCGCTGCTGTTCGTTTTGATGCTGGTATTGAGTCTTGGGAGTATGGAAATACTGGCGCGGCTTCCTTTTCACGAGCTGCTGATAGGGAAGGTTGAACGCCGGCTGCTGCTGCGCAGAAAAAGCGGCAGAACTAATAGCTTATAAGTTTGATTTTTCTGATAATTGATGTTAGAATAACGATAATCTCAGTTTGGAATTGCCAGGCTGTAAGTAGAATTTTGTAGAATGGAAGGATGGTAGTAATGAACAGAAAGAATTTACGCAGTTTAGCTGCAGGTGTAGCTCTGCTGATGGCAGTAGGAGCTTTAGCTGGCTGCGGCGGCGAAAAGAAGGCTGACGACAGTAAAAAAATGGTAACGGTTGGTATTGCCCAGCTGGTAGAACATGGTGCATTGGATGCCGCCAATAAAGGCTTTGTGGCAGGTATGGCGTCTAAAGGCTTTAAAGAAAATGAAAATGTAAAATATGACCGGCAGAACGCACAGGCTGATCAGTCTAATCTGCAGAATATCGCACAGCGTTTTGTCAGTAATAAGGTGGATCTGATTTGTGCTATCGCTACGCCGACGGCTCAGACGATGGCTAATGCTACGAAAGATATACCCATTGTAGCGACGGCGGTTACCGATTATGAGGTAGCAAAGCTGGCTGCTTCTAATAACGAGCCGAAAGGCAATGTTACGGGAACCAGTGATATGAATCCGATTGACCAGCAGTTGGAGCTGCTTTTGAAGATAGCGCCGCAGACAAAAAATATTGGAACCGTGTACAGTTCCAGCGAAGTCAATTCACAGCTGCAGGTCGATGTTTTGAAAAAGCTGGCAGGTGATAAAGGCATCAATGTTATCGAAGCTACGGTTTCTACAGTTAATGATATCCAGCAGGCTGCGCATAGTCTGGTTGGTAAAGTCGATGCGGTTTATGTTCCGACCGACAATGTGATGGCTTCGTCAATGCCGACTTTGGTAGCAGTAACAGATGAAGCCCGGCTGCCTGTTATTTGCGGCGAAAGTGATCCGGTACGGGCTGGAGGTCTGGCTACTTTAGGTATTGATTATTATAAACTTGGTGAACAGACCGGCGTGATGGCTGCTGAGATCCTGAGCGGTAAGGGCAAACCTCAGACAATGCCTGTCCAGATGCAGAAAGAGTTTAAGGTCGTAGTGAACGAGACTACTGCCAAACGCAATGGGATTACGATTCCGCAGGATATTTTGGCTAAGGCTGAGATCGTAAAATAAAATACAAAACAGGGCTGGTTTGTTACGAAACAGCCCTGTTTTTATTGTTTTGTTTGTGTTTTGTGATAATAAATGATAGAATTATTCTATCCTTATATGTGTTCGTCAAGGATCAAAAGTGATACTGTAGAATGGAAGGATGGTTATTATGAACAAAAAAATGCGTGCTTTAGCAGCAGGCATTGCCCTGACTTTGTCTTTAGGACTTTTAGCGGGCTGCGGCGGCGAAAAAAAGGCTGCCGATAACAGTAAGAAAGTAGTAAATGTAGGTATTGTCCAACTAGTTGAACATGATGCTTTGGATGCCGCCAATAAAGGCTTTATAGCGGGAATGGCAGCTAAAGGCTTTAAAGAGAATGAAAATGTAAAATATGATCGGCAGAATGCGCAGGCAGATCAGTCTAACCTGCAGAATATCGCACAGCGTTTTGTCAGCAATAAAGTAGACTTGATCTGCGCTATCGCTACTCCAGCGGCCCAGACGATGGCCAATGCTACCAAGGATATTCCTATCGTAGCAACAGCGGTTACAGATTATGAGGCAGCAAAGCTGGTTGCTTCCAACAGTGAACCTAAAGGTAATGTTACAGGGACCAGCGATATGAATCCGATTAAAGAGCAGCTGGAACTGCTGCTTAAGTTAGTGCCTGGTGCTAAAACTATTGGTACGATCTATTGTTCCAGTGAAGTCAATTCACAGCTGCAGGCAGAGCTGCTGAAAAAATATGCGGCAGAGAAGGGCGTGCAGGTAGAGGAAGCGACTGTATCTAATGTCAATGATATCCAGCAGGCTGCTCAAAGTCTGGTCGGCAAAGTAGATGCTGTTTACGTGCCGACAGATAATGTGCTGGCTTCGGCAATGCCGACACTGGCCCAGGTAACTGAGCCGGCTAAACTGGCCGTAGTTTGCGGCGAGGGCGGGATGGTCATGGCCGGAGGCGTAGCTACTCTGGCGATCGATTATTATCAGTTGGGCGAACAAACAGGTGAAATGGCCGGCGATATTCTGAGCGGCAAGACTAAACCCCAGACAATGCCTATCCAGCTGCAGAAATCTTTTAAGGTCATTATCAACAAGGAAAATGCTGAAAAAATCGGCATCAAGATTCCCGAAGATCTGCTGAAGGCAGCAGAAAGCTCTAAATAAACAAGCGCGGGTTTCTCCTTGTTTTAGAGGAGAGACCCGTTTTTACGGATATATCACAGGAGGAAGATAGATGATAGACTTATTGATGCCAACGATAGCACAGGGACTTTTATGGGCGATCATGGCACTGGGCGTATATATAACTTACAGAGTTTTGGATATTGCTGATTTGACGGTGGAAGGAAGTTTTCCGCTGGGAGCTGCTGTAGCAGCTTCTTTACTAGCTGGCGGATATTCTCCGTGGCTGGCTTTTGGTGCGGCGATGCTGGCTGGTATGCTGGCTGGCGTTGCGACCGGACTTTTACATACTAAGCTCAAAATACCGGCTCTGCTGGCCGGCATTTTGACGATGATCGCTTTATATTCTGTCAATCTGCGTGTAATGGGTAAGGCTAACTTGTCGCTGCTGCGTGTAGATACAGTATTTTCCATTATGCGTGATATTGGTGGTTTCAGTAATGCTCAGGCTGTATTGTGTGTGGGTATCGTCAGCTCACTTTTGATCGGAGGTTTGATTTATTGGTTTTTTGGTACGGAAATAGGCGCGGCTATTCGTGCTACAGGCTTTAACCCGCAGATGATCAGGGCGCAGGGCGTGGATACTAATTTTACGATCATTCTCGGGCTGCTGATAAGTAATGCCCTGGTAGCTTTGAGCGGTGCTTTAGTAGCACAGAATAATGGTTTTGCCGACGTCGGAATGGGTACAGGTACGATCGTTATTGGTCTGGCTTCAGTCATTATCGGTGAGGTACTGTTTGGTACCCGCAGCTTTAAAAACTGCATCATCAGCGTTGTGCTGGGCTCTATCGTTTATCGTCTGGTTATTGCCGCTGTACTGCAGATGGGAATGCCGCCAAACGATCTGAAGCTGTTTACAGCTATTCTGGTAGCGTTTGCGTTGTCGCTGCCGCTTATTAAAAGTAAGCTTGGTCTGCGAAAGGCGGTGAAATAAATGCTGCGTGTTGAAAATATCTGTAAGACATTTTTTGCAGGAACAATCAATGAGAAAGCTCTGCAGGGTTTATCGCTGCATTTGAAACCGGGTGATTTTGTAACGGTCATCGGCGGTAATGGCGCCGGTAAGTCGACTTTGATGAATTCTATTGCCGGAGTTTTTCCAATCGACAGTGGAAAGATCATTATTGACGGTAATGATATTACAAAAACGCCGGAACATAAACGGGCCAAATATATTGGGCGTGTCTTCCAGGATCCGATGATGGGTACTGCTGCGGGGATGATGATCGAAGAAAATCTTGCTATTGCCGCCAGACGGGGTAAAACGCCTGGATTAAAATGGGGCTTGGACAGCGATAATCAGACTTGGTTCAGCGAATTGCTGCAGGAGCTGGATCTGGGTCTGGAAAACAGAATGACTGCTAAAGTCGGGCTGCTTTCCGGCGGCCAGAGGCAGGCGTTAACGCTGCTGATGGCAACGCTGATCAAACCAAAGCTGCTGTTGTTAGATGAACATACGGCAGCCCTGGATCCGAAAACAGCTGCTAAAGTTCTGGCTTTGACGGAACGGATCGTTAACAGGGATCATTTGACGACGCTGATGATTACTCATAATATGCGTGACGCCTTGCGCTGCGGCAACAGGCTGATCATGCTGCATAACGGACGGGTAATTATTGATGTTGAAGGTGAAGAAAAGTCGCGTTTGACGATTCCTGATCTTTTGAAGATGTTTGAGCAGGCCAGCGGTGATATGCTGGACAGTGACAGACTGCTGCTCAGTTAAATAAAGTAAAATAAAAGGCGGGTTCTTAATGAACCCGCCTTTTACTTTACTTTATTTTTCCAAACCATAGGTCCAGGAGCTGACTGCTCCTAAGTCATAAATTTTTGCATAGCCTAATGAAATCAGGGTATCTGCAGCGATTGCACTGCGTCTGCCGCTGCGGCAGTATACCACTATTTCAGTATTTTTATTCTGCGGCAACTGATCGGATTTTACTTTGATTTCATCAAAAGGAATCAAAAGACTGCCGGGAATATGCCCGGCTGCATATTCGTCAGGGGTGCGAACATCAATAACAGTAATTTTATCACCTTTATCAAGACGTTCTTTGACCTGAGACGCAGTTATTTGCTGATAGCTTCCTGATGAAGCAGTATCGCTGCTGGGGCTCATAGCCTGTAAAGGACAGGCGCCGTTGTTGTAGAACCAAAGCCCGACTGCTGCAATGATGCAAAGTGCGAAGATACTCCATTTACTCATGCTGATGCTCCTTTTCTTCGGCGGCAACTACTGCTAATTGATCTTCAGCAACAGTTTGCTGGCAATGGGGACAATAGTAATGTGTTTCTACAGTATGATTACAGCTTTTATGGATCAGGCGTTTATAGCAGGTAGTAAGATGTTTTTCACCCCAAAGCACCAGGCTGTTAAAAACGATATTCAAATCCTCGCCAGCAGGTGTAAGTGTATAACGGTAGCGGGGCGGATGCTTCTGGTATAAATCGCTGCTGATCAGTCCGTCGGCTTCAAGCGCTTTCAGGCGGCTGGAAAGCAGATTGCTGGCAATCTGGCCTTCCAGGCTGTTGTAAATCTCTTTATAGGTCTGGTGTCCGCTCATAATACCATGCAGAATGAGCAGAGACCATTTGTCGCCGATAATATTGAGTGCTTGAGCGATATTACATTGAAAGGGATATTGCTGACTCATAAAAATACTCCTTTAATCTAAAGTTGAAAACAAATCATTTAAAAATTCGCTCATAGAAGGATGTGTATAAATATTATCCCGCAGAACGGTATAATCCAGGTTGGCCTTCATTGCCAGTTGGACGATATTGATGATTTCCGAGGCTTCGCTGCAGAAAAATGCCGCACCGAGGATTTTGTTGCTTTCAGCATCAACAATAGCCTTCAGGTAACCGGAAGTGCTGCCAAACAGGCGAGCCCCTGGGACTGGCTGCTTCTGCGATTTTGGCAACTTTGATCTTATGGCCGGACAGCAGTGCTTCTGCTTCACTGAGGCCGACGCGTGCAAAGGTAGGGTCTAGAAAAACGGAATAGGCGACAGGCGGCCGGTTAGCTGTTGTACGGTCGTTTTGACCGAAAAGCTGCTCTTTAATAATGCGGAAGTCATCCAGGGAGATGTAAGTGAACTGCAGTCCGCCTTTAACGTCACCAAGCGCCCAGATATGAGGGACGGTTGTCTGCAGTAATTCATTGACGATGATTTCGCCGCGTTCATTTACGGCAACGCCGGCGGCTTCAAGATTAAGGCTTGCTGTGCTTGCTTTGCGTCCTGTGGCTACCAATACAGCGTCAGCTGGAATTTTAACGGACATACCGCTGCTGCGCTCAAGATAGCTGACAGTAGTCAATTCGTTTTCGTCGGTTATTTCATCGACCTGTGCATTAAAGATAAAGCGAACGCCCAGCTCTTCCAAACGTGTTTGGATAACATTGGCAATATCGCGGTCTTCACGCGGGATGAAGGTATTGCCGTATTCCAGAACAGTGACCATGGAGCCATAATTAGCATACATGGCGGCAAATTCCAGACCGATATAGCCACCGCCGATGATAACCAGTCTTTGTGGCAGGGTGCTGAGTTCCATTAAAGTAGTACTGGTATAAACACGCTTGCTCAGCTGTAAGCCTGTGATCGGAGGAATGACGGGTTCAGAACCGGTATTTATAAAAATTTTTTCGCCGTATAAAGATATTTTTCCGTCCGGCAACTGGACTTCTACCGTATGGTCAGTCTGAAAACGGGCGGCACCGGTATAAATATCTGCAGCTGCAGCGACATTATCATAGTTTTTCTGACGCAAAAGCGCAGTTAAAGTATTTTTTTCACGAATGGCAGCAGCATAAAAATTATTTTTTTCAGAATAATCTGCCTGCTGATTTTTTTTAGCGTCAGCTGCAGTATGGATGAGTTTTTTTGTAGGAATACAGCCGATGTTTATGCAGGTACCGCCGTACATCAGCGGAGATTTTTCAATAACAGCTGTTTTGATTCCTTTTTTGCCGAGGGCAGCTGCCAGTGTTTTTCCACCTTTGCCAAAGCCGATGATCAATGCGTCATATTTTTTCATAAGTTAAACACGCTCCTTTACTGTTCTTATTTTAGTTTAACACTAAAAGAATAAAAAAACAAGTAACTTTAAAAAATAAAGTCTAATAAAGCGGGAAAAATTTTACCTCAACAGTAAAATACTATATAATAAACATATGATTATGAATTATAGGAGCTTGGCATGACTGATCAAAAACAATGTGCAAAACTTAAAAATATCAAGTGTTTTTTGTTTGATATGGATGGTACGATTAATTTAGGCAATACATTAATTCCGGGGATGGATGTATTTTTTCAGAAATTACGTGCCGCAGAACGTGATTTTTATCTGGTAACTAATAATTCCTCCAAAGGACACGAGCATTATGTGGAAAAAATGGGGCGGATGGGGATACAGGTAACTCGTGATAATGTTTTGATATCCTCGGATGCTTTTGTTTATTATATGCAGCAGCTTCGGCCGGCGGCCAGATTATTTGTTTTAGGGACGGAACAGCTGAAGAAAACTATTCGTGAGGCAGGCTTTACCATAACGACGACACTGGAAGAAGGTACTGATTTCGTTGTGGTTGGGTTTGATATGTCTTTGAATTACGAAACACTGACTATTGCCTGCAGACTTATCGACAGGGGCGTGCCTTATGTAGCAACGCACCCGGATGTACGCTGCCCGATCGAAGGCGGAGAATTTATTCCCGATTGCGGGGCCATGATCGAGCTGATTAAAACTGCTACAGGGAAGGCCCCGCAGCAGATTTTAGGCAAGCCCTATCACTATATGATCGATGTGATAACGTCCAGAACGGGCTATAAACGGGAAGAAATTGCCATGGTTGGTGACCGTTTATCGACAGATATTGCTTTTGGGCTCAATAACGGTGTTTTATCAATACTGGTTCTGACCGGCGAGGCAACTTTAGCTGACGTGGAGCATGGCAGCATCAAGCCTGATATTATTTTGGATCACGCTTCAGAGCTGGCTGACTATTTTTAAAGTGAGAGATTTTTATGGCGGTACAATATGAGCGGATTAAGAAAACTATAGCTGCTTTGGCTGCTTACGGAACATTACCGCAGGGTGGGACGACGCGTCTTTCCTATACGGCAGAGTATTTGGCGGCGCAGGCTTTTTTTGCAGCGGGAAATGCTGGAGTCGGGCATGCTGGCAGAGGTAGACCCGATTGGGAATCTGATTGGGACTTATGTGGGACGAGAGCCTGAACTGACTGCCGTCATGAGCGGTTCACACCTCGATACCGTACCGGCAGGCGGAAATTTTGACGGAGCTTTGGGTATCGTCGCAGCACTGGAATGTGTGCGCAGCTGGCAGGAAGAGGGCTATCGCCCGAAACGAACAGTACGGGTAATTGCGACGATCGAAGAAGAGTGCACCGCGTTTGGTATGGCTTGTTTTGGCGTACGTGTACGCGGCGGCGAATTTAAAAAACAGCAGCCGGAGTCTATCGTGCATTTGACAGGCGGCTCCCTGGCCGAATGTCTGCAGGAAGCCGGACTGCCGCATAGCGCGTTGCAGGATGCCGCAGTAGGGTTTCAGGATCTGGCGGCTTTTGTAGAACTGCATATCGAACAGGGCGCTGATTTGGAGGAACGTGGCCTGACCTGCGGGGCGGTGACTGCTATTGTAGGCTACGATAGATTATTCCTGACTTTACATGGAGAAGCTAACCATGCCGGGACTACTAGCATGAGGCGCCGCAGAGATGCTTTGGCTGCTGCAGCGGAAGTCATTTTAGGAGTTAAGGAGCTTGCTGAAGCTGATGACAGGTTTGTAGCTACCGTGGGTCAGTTGAATGTCACTCCCAATGCTGTGAACATCGTGCCTGGAAAAGTGCAGCTTGCTATTGAAACAAGGGCTGCTGACGATAGGGTTTTAGCAGAGGTTCGTGCAAAGATCATGAGTTTACTAGAGCGGACGGCAAGTAAAAGCGGTATCGTGATTACAAAGGAGAATGATTTTCATGTGGCTGCTGTACCGTTGTCAGAGTCAGTCAGGAAAGTTATTGAGCAGTCTGCGGCTGAGTGCGGTGTCAGTTTTTAGGCCATGCCCAGCTGGGCAGGACATGACGCACAGATTTTTGCAGCAAGCGGCGTACCTACAGGAATGATTTTGTACCAAGTATAAATGGTGTCAGCCATTCCAAAGAAGAGAGCAGTGATTTTCAGTCTGTTACTCAGGCAGTAAAAGTACTGGAAAAAACTTTAAAGACTTTAGCTGAAGTCTGAAATATATATAACTGAACGGTTAGGAAAGTGAGGCAGCAATGAGTAATCTGCGGGACGCCATTGTACGTATGGCTTTACGGCGCCCTTATTTGTATTTGCTGGTTACTTTGGTTATCAGTATCGTGCTGATGGAAGTGCTGGTAGAAATAGCTGAGCATACTTTTATTAAGCCGGCATTGCAACAGCTGGAGCTGCAGTTTATTGCTTATGTACAGCAGTTTGTTACGCCGCCGCTGACAGCAGAGGTAATGCTCGTTACGGCAAGCGGGTCCAGTACTTTTTATCTTCTGGCAAGTGCGCTTGTCTGCTGCTGGTATTTATACAGCAGGCAAAAAGACAGGCTGTATCTTTATCTAGTCTGTTTATGCGGTGGTGGTATTTTAAATCAGGTACTGAAACGCATTTTTGAACGTGTAAGGCCAGATATTTTCCCTGTGATTGCTGAAAGTGGTTACAGTTTTCCCAGCGGTCACGCTATGGGAGCGATTTGTTTTTATGGCATCCTGGCATATTTTGCAGGATTAGGCTTGCGAAGTAAACCGCTGCGCTGGGGATTGATGGCGGCAGCCGGCATTTATATCCTGCTTATCGGCCTGAGCCGTGTTTATCTGGGGGTGCATTATCCGACGGATATTTTAGCCGGTTATGCAGCTGGAGCGACCTAGTTATTTTTTTGTATTACGCTGCATCGTATTTTTAGAAAGCGTTATTAAAGGCGCAGCTGCTGTCGTTATAAAAATATGTTTTGGCTTTGTTTACGCAAAATAGCCTGTGCATTTAAATGCACAGGCTATTTTTATATAAGAAAACAGATAGTTAATTATTTTGCAGAGTCCAGTTTTCCGCAGCTAAAACTTTTGAGTCAGCTGCAGGAGCTGTTTCTTTGACTGCGTATTCTTTGTTCAATATTGCCTCAAATTTATCCTCAGGCAGCGGTCTGTAGAAAAAATACCCCTGGATCATATTGCAGTTGACAGATTTAAGGAAGGCTACCTGTTCGGCAGTTTCAATACCTTCGGCGACAGTTCGGATGCTTAATTTATTGACGAGATCGATAATACCTTTAATAACGATGTTGTCTTTTTCTTTGTGGATACTTTCTCTGAAAAAGCTTTGATCGATTTTGAGCACATCAATAGGAATATTTTTCAAAAGGCTTAAAGAAGAGAACCCGGTACCGAAATCATCAATAGAAATCAAAAAACCTTTACTTTTCAGTTCACTGACTGTTTTTTCGAGAAAGGTCACATTATCAAAGGCGATTGATTCTGTAATTTCTATTTCTAAAAGGTGATCAGGGATACGGAATTTGTTTTTGATATCTTCATATGTTTTTACAAAATCTGAATTGTAAAATTGCAGTCGGGAAACATTGACGGAGATTGTATTTACAGGAAGGCCAGCATCGAGGCGCCGTCTGATAAAAGCGCATACCTTTTTAAATACATACTGGTCAAGTGATGAGATAAGATATTTCTTTTCAAAGATGGGAATGAATTTATCAGGCGGAATGATCAGTCCTTCATCTGTCTGCCAGCGTACCAGCGCTTCGGCCTGTGTTGCCAGACCTGTCTGCAAGTCGACCTTGGGCTGAAAGTAAACGAGGAATTCTTCATTTTCCAGTGATTTCAGCATACGGTTTTCGATGGATTTTTCATAACGCAGCTGTTTACGGATACTTTCATCATAAACAGCATATTTTCTGTTAAGTCCTGTTTTTACAGTTTTACGCGCATAATTTGCACGGTCTAAAATACCTTCTATCTGCAGATCCTCTGCCAGGTCCTCCAGATAGCAGATACCGCATTGGACAGAAACTGCCTGACCACCGTACATATCATGCATGAATTCTGTTATTTTGATATCGACCTGCTGCTGCCGGACCATAATGTCGTTTTTCTCATTATAGTAACGCAGAATAACGAAATTATCGGCGGAAACACGCCCCAGCACTTCTCCTGTACGCAGTTCGTTACTAATGGTAGCGGCATAATTGATAAGGATCTCATCGCCGTATTTATACCCGAAAACATCGTTGATATATTTAAAATCAGCAAAATCAACATAGCTCAGCGAATATTTTTTAGTCGTTTGTGTGAGTAGTTTTTGAGCTTTTTTCTTAAATGTTTCAAAATTATAAGCACCGGTAAGCGGGTCTTTTGTCGTTATATCATAAAGTGTTTTGTTGCTGCTTTCCAGTGAATATAATTTACGCAGGTATACCATAAATAAGGCGATCCACATGATAATGATGCCTGCCAGCATTAAAGCAGAAAGAAGTGTCAGCTGGTGACTTTTGGAAGTAGTATAGTTATCAGCAGCGAAAACAGTATTATTGGCGATCTCAAAATGTACTTCGCTGGACTGCAGCAGCAGTGGTGAATTGGCAGGGTTTTGGCGCACGGCGTAAATATTGCTTTTTACCCGATGCCATAGTGTATTGAGGGCGGAAAACTGCTGCTGATAATCAACATTGGGAATTTTTTCCAAACCGTATTTACCGTCGGTGTTTTTAAGGTCATAAATGATATCGTCGATATAAGCTATAAGCTCATCGTGAGGCTGCTGCTGCAGCTCAAGCTTGACGAGCCGCTGGGTTGCGCCTCGGACGATGCCCAGGTAATTGATGAGAGTTCCGTAGGATTGTACTTTGCTGATTGAGTAAACAGTAAAGCTGCCTACGAATATCGATAACAAAAATAAAACGATAACGCTTATTTTGCCTAAATTTTTCATGGGGGAATCAACTCCGAAAAAGATTTAAAAAATTAGAATAATTTGAATTATAAATACTATTTATATAATCTTATAATATTTGAATTTAAAATACAAGATAATAAATTTTAATTATAAAAATAATTTTCTGCTGAATTTATCAATTTATCGTAAAATATTGAAGCGATAACTACGATTTTGATAGCTGACGAATTTTGTTATTTTTCATAAATATATGAAAAATATAAGTTAGCCTTGACAAACTTAGAAAAATGACTTATAGTGTTCTTATGTAGGAACAATGAAGGTGAAATATGGATATTATTGAAAAACTTACTTATTTTAATCTGACCAGACAGGAAGCTACGCTGTATTTGACCCTGCTGGCAGAAGGACGGCTGACCGGCTATGAAGCGACAAAGCTGACAGGTATTTCCAGATCTAATACTTATACGGCGCTGGCAGGTCTGGTAGAAAAAGGCGCTGCTTATGTGCTTGAGGATAAGGCTACAAGATATACGCCGGTGCCCTTGGATGAGTTTTGCGAAAACAGGGTAAGAAGACTGCAGGAACTGAAAGAAGAATTACTGCGTGAGCTTCCCAGTACGTCACAAAGCGTTGATGGTTATATTACGATCAAGGGAGCGACCGAAATCATCAATAAGCTCAAAAATACGATTGTTAAGGCTAAAGCCCGTATTTATGTTTCGGCAACAGATTCGGCTATAGAAGCTTTACGTGGTGAATTGACTGAGGCGGTAGGCCGGGGATTAAAGGTGGTCATTATCACCGGCAGGCCTTTTGTTTTGGAGGGTGCGATTATTTATTATGCGCATAAACCCAATAGCCAGATCCGTCTGATCGCCGATTCACAGGAGGTTTTGACAGGAGATCTGGCTGATGGCAGTAATTCAACCTGTTTATATTCCAGCAAACAGAATCTGGTAGATTTATTTAAGGATGCTTTGAAAAATGAAATAAAATTGATAGAATTGCTTCCTGAAGCAGAGAAAGGTGAGAAAGAATGAGTAAAAAACCCTTTGTAAGTAAAGAAAAATTAGATGAGATCGCCGCACAGTATGCAACGCCGTTTTATTTATATGATGAAGCGGCTATCCGTGAAACTGCGCGTCGTGTGAATAAGGCGTTTGCCTGGAATCAGGGCTTTAAAGAATATTTTGCCGTTAAAGCTACCCCTAACCCGGCAATATTGAAAATATTGCATGAGGAAGGCTGCGGTGCGGATTGTTCTTCGTATACGGAACTGCAGATGGCCGATGCCGTTGGTTTTAAAGGCGATGAAATTATGTTTTCGTCCAATGCAACGCCGGCAGAAGATTTTCAGCTGGCAAGGCAATTAAATGTCACTATCAATCTGGATGATATCACTCATATCGACTTTCTGGAAAAAGTTGCTGATATCCCGGATACGGTCAGCTGCCGTTACAATCCAGGCGGGCATTTTGCCATTGCCAACAATATTATGGATAATCCCGGTGACGCCAAATATGGTATGACCAGAGAGCAGATGACAGAAGCTTATAAAATTCTTTTAAGCAAGGGTGTTAAACATTTTGGAATGCACGCTTTTCTGGCCAGCAATACTGTGACCAATGATTATTATCCGGAACTGGCTCGGATATTGTTCCAGGTCGCTGTGGAATTGAAGGAAGAGACAGGAGCGCATATTGAGTTCATCAATCTGTCCGGCGGTGTCGGTATCCCTTATCGTCCCGATCAGGAGGGCAATGATATTATGGTTATCGGCGAAGGCGTACGTCAGGCTTTTGAGGATATCCTGGTGCCTGCAGGAATGGGAGACGCAAAAATTTTTACAGAGATGGGCCGTTATATGCTGGCTCCCTATGGGGCACTTGTTGCTAAAGCCATCCACGTTAAACATACCTATAAAGAGTATATCGGACTGGATGCCTGCGCTGCTAATCTGATGCGTCCAGCCATGTACGGGTCCTATCATCACATTACCGTAATGGGTAAGGAGGATGCGCCCTGCGATCATAAATATGATATTACCGGCGGTTTGTGCGAGAATAACGACAAATTTGCTATCGACAGGATGCTGCCGGAAATCAATATCGGTGATCTGCTCTTTATTCATGATGCGGGAGCACATGGTTTTGCCATGGGCTACAATTATAATGGTAAACTGCGCAGTGCGGAAGTGCTGCTGAAGGAGGACGGCAGTACGGAATTGATTCGCCGTGCGGAGACTCCGGCAGATTACTTTGCTACTTTTGATTTTACAGGATTATTTAAAAATATATAGGCTGAATGAGGGGAAACAGGGCTGATATTTAATATCGGCCCTGTTTCATTATTTATGGTAAGATAATAGAAAATACTTTTTTAAAGGAGTGAAACAATGACTATTTTAGAGCATGAGATCATGATGACAGAGCAGCTGCGGCGCGTACCTGCTGATGAGCTGCAGGCACGCCTGAATAAATTCAGAGCCGTTATGGACAGAGAATTTCCCGGCTGGGAAATAGCCATCGTCAACCATAAAGTCAATATGTATTATTTTGCCGGTACAATGCAGGATGGTGTACTGGTAATCAGGCCGCAGGACGAGATTTTATGGGTCAGGCGCAGTTATGAACGTGCCTGCAATGAATCGTTGCTGCAGGATATCCGTCCGATGAAAAGTTTTCGTACTTTGGCTGAGTTTTATCAGCCGCTGCCTGCTAAGGTATACTTGGAAAATAAAACAGCGACGCTGGAATGGCAGCAGCTGTTGTATAAATATTTGCCTTTTGCCTCTGAGGCAGGGATGGACAGTGTGATAAGTGAGCTGCGACTGATAAAAAGCCCTTATGAACTGGCACTGATGAGAAAATCAGGTTCTATTCATCGCAATGTTTTAGATGAACTGGCGCCGCGGTTTATTGTTCAAGGTGTGAGCGAGGCAGAACTGGCAGTCAACCTGTATGCAGAAATGCTGCGTCGAGTTTCGCACGGGGTAGCGCGTTTTAATTTGCCTTTAGGTGAGGATGTTGTGGGTCTGGCTTCTTTTGGGAAAAGCGGTCTGGTGAAAACCGCTTTTGACGGCCCCGGCGGTACAGGCGGCACTTGTGTCGCTGTACAGTCGATCGGCTCTGCTTTTCGTAAGCTGCAGGCTGGGCGTTTAGTATATCTGGATATACCCTGCGGTGTGGATGGTTATCATACTGATAAAACAGTGGTGTATTATTATGGAGATTTAGATCAGGATCCTTTCAGTGATAAAATCAGGGCTGCTTATGAGCACTGTGTTTTTCTGGAAGAACTGACAGCATCGCTGCTGCAGCCGGGCATTGTGATCGAAAATATCTACCGGCAGGTAATGGAACAGTTTGATCCACAGTATGAAAACGGGTTTATGAACGGCGGCAAATTTTTAGGACACAGTATCGGGTTGGTGATGGACGAATCTCCTGCGCTGGCAAACGGTTTCAAAGGGAAGCTGGAGGCGGGTATGGTTTTTGCTGTCGAGCCTAAGATAGCTTTACCGGGAATCGGTATGGTCGGTACAGAGAATACGTATCTGGTAACGGCAGGCGGTGCGAAATCACTGACAGGGAAACCTCAGCCGCTACGCTGTATTTTATAAGTATTGCTATTGGCAGGAAAAAGCGGAAGAAGAGCGAATAAGATAAAGATATTATTGAAAACAGGAGCAGAAAAATGGAAAATAAAATTTTAGAACAGATCAAAAAATCAGAAACTGCCATGCTGGATACTTTGGCGCAGATTGTTAATATCGATTCAGGCTATGATGCTTTGGAGGGGATTGATGAGGTTGCTCATATCATAGGCGACTTTTTAACGCCGTATGGGTTTGAGGTGCAGTATATCGAAACACCGAATGCGCCTACACATGTACTTGCTAAACGTCCGCGTCCGGGCAAGAAAAAAGTTATGCTGATGGGACATATGGATACGGTTTTTCCTAAGGGGACGGCGGCTGCCAGACCGTTCAGGATCGAAGATGGCAAGGCTTATGGTCCCGGTGTTATGGATATGAAGGCAGGGATAGCGATTTCACTTTATACAGTTAAGGCATTGTTGGATAATGGCTGGGATGATACTGACCTGACGCTTTTCTTCTGCGGAGATGAAGAACCGGCGCACCCATTGACAGATGCTGTAGAATGGTTTAAAAAAGAAGGTCTGGGCAAAGATGCTGTTTTCAATATGGAACCAGGACGCGCAGACGGCAGTGTAGTTATCGGGCGTAAAGGCGTTATTCGCCCGGTGCTGACTGTAAAAGGTATCGCTGCCCATGCCGGAAACGAACCTGAAAAAGGCGCCAGCGCTGTTTTAGAACTTTGCCATAAAACTATTGCTTTACATGCGTTAACTGATTTAGAAGTCGGAACTACCTATAACGTAGGCGTTTTTAATGGCGGGAGCCTGGCAAATATTGTCGCCGATCGCGCAGAGGCACGTGTCGATATCAGATTTAAAACAGCTGAAGAAGCTGAAAAAGCAATAAAAAGTGTGGAAGCAATAGCGGCAAAAACTTATGTGACCAATACAACAACTACTGTAACAGAAAACAGGATCGAGTTTATGCCGCTGGAAACTACTGACGGCGTACAAAAGCTGTATGATCATTTGTCTAAACAGGCTGAAAAGCTGGGGCTGCCAGTCCCGGGAGCTTTATATGTCGGCGGCAGTGCTGATTCTGCCTGGACGGCCATGGTCGGTGCGCCGACTTTATGCGGGATGGGTCCGCAGGCTGTAGGTGCTCATAGTAATAATGAGTATTTATTCGTGCCGTCGATGACTGAAAGAGCGCAGCTCCTGGCGATGTGTATCATGCATCTGGATGAAATGCAGTAATAAGCGGTTAAGCATAAAAAAACAGTATGGGATTAAATCTCATACTGTTTTTTATTTTGGAATTCATTTATAAATTTTCTGAAAATATGATTTTTTATGAGCAAAAAGCAGGAAAAAAAGCATAGTAAGCGAATAATATAAGAATTATACTTGTATTTATGCAGAGGAGAGTTTTGATGAAAACGAAAATTTTAGATCAGATCAGAGGATCAGAGCAGGGGATGCTGCAATTACTGGAAGAATTGGTGAATATTGATTCAGGAGCAGATGCTTTGGCCGGTATAAATGCGGTGGCACAGAGAATAGGAGCGTTCTTAGAAGTGCTGGGATTTACTGTAGAATATCTGGAAACTGATGGTGCTCCTGTACAGCTGCTTGCTAGGAAAGCGCAGCCCGGTAAAAAGCAGGTACTGTTTTCAGGGCATATGGATACGGTGTTCAATCAAGGTACAGCGGCGGTTCGCCCATTCAAGGTTGAAAACGGACGGGCTTACGGCCCAGGCGTACTGGATATGAAAGGCGGGCTGGTTATGGCTTTATATGTAATCAGGGCCTTGCTGGAGAATGGCTGGCAGGAGACGGATATGACCGTTTTACTGTGCGGTGATGAAGAAATGTCACATCCTTTTACTGATGCGGTGGCACAGTTCAAAAAAGCGGGCGCAGGGAAGGATGCTGTTTTTAATCTGGAATTTGGACGCGTTGACGGCAGCGTCGTTACGGGCCGGAAGGGAACTACCAGGCCAACGCTGGTAGTAGAGGGGATCGCTTCACATGCGGGGAATGAACCTGAAAAAGGCGCCAGTGCGATTTTGGAACTGGCACAGAAAACAGTAGCTATCCATGCTCTCAATAATTTTGCTGTTGGGACTACATATAATGTTGGTGTTGTCAGCGGCGGTACTATGGCTAATATTGTTGCTGATAAGGCCGTTGGCGAGGTTGATGTGCGCTTTAAAACTATTGTCGAAGCAGAAAAGTCTATTGCCGATGTGCAGCGGATTGTAGAAACGAATTATGTTCCTCATACTAAGACTACGGTAACTGGCAATGTGATTAAATTTATGCCATTTGAAACTACACCCGGAGTGCAGCGGCTGTACGAACACTATGCAAGTCAGGCTGAAAAGCTCGGGTTGGCAAAACCGGGTCAGCAATATGTTGGCGGGGCTTCTGACGCGGCCTGGCCGGCCATGACAGGTGCACCCACTCTGTGCGGTGTAGGACCCTGCGGCGCCGGGGCTCACAGCGACAGTGAGTATATAGAGGTAGCTACATTAACTGAAAGAGCGCTGCTTTTGGCCAGCTGTATTATGGAACTGGATGAATTATAAGCAAAAAGACGAGTCCTAATGGACTCGTCTTTTTTATGCAGGTTTAATTTTTACCAAAAAATATTTCCAGGTCAGTATCTACATCAGTGATTCCGGCAATACCAAAGTTTTCGATCAAGACATTGGCAACATTTGGCGACAGGAAGGCCGGCAGAGTAGGGCCGAGATGAATATTTTTAACGCCCAGGGAAAGCAGTGCCAAAAGAACGATAACGGCCTTTTGTTCATACCAGGCGATATTGTAAACAATAGGCAGCTGGTTGATATCATTCAAGCCAAAAACTTCTTTCAGCTTGAGTGCGATCAGCGCCAGCGAATAGGAGTCGTTGCATTGACCTGCGTCTAAAACACGGGGGATGCCGCCGATATCGCCGAGCGGCAGCTTATTATATTTATATTTGGCACAGCCGGCAGTCAGGATAACAGTATCCTGTGGCAGAGCTTTCGCGAAATCTGTATAGTAATTACGTGCCGGGCTGCGTCCGTCACAGCCTGCCATAACAACAAATTTTTTGATGGCTCCGCTTTTGACTGCGTCAACGACTTTATCTGCCAGAGCGAGGACCTGGTGATGTGCAAAACCTCCTACAAGTTCGCCCCTTTCCAGCTGTGTGGGAGGAGGGCACTTTTTAGCGTGTTCAATGATAGCAGAGAAATCTTTTGTTTCCCCGATTTCTCCATCAATATGTTTACAGCCGGAAAAACCTACCGAGCCTGTAGTGTAGATACGATCTTTGTAGCTCTCTTTGGGAGGCACTAGACAATTGGTAGTCAGAAGGATCGGACCATTGAAGGCTTCGAATTCTTCTTTTTGTTTCCACCAGGCGTTGCCGTAGTTGCCTGCAAAATGAGGATATTTCTTGAAAGCCGGATAATAATGTGCCGGCAGCATTTCAGAATGGGTATAAACGTCGACGCCTGTATTAGCAGTCTGTTCCAGCAGCATTTCTAAATCACGCAGGTCGTGTCCGGAAATAAGAATCGCGGGATTGTTTCTGACACCAAGCTCAACTTTTGTGATCTCAGGGTTGCCATAGGTCGAAGTGTTGGCAGTATCAAGCAGTGCCATAACTTTGACGCCGAAGCTGCCTGTTTCCAGGACAAGGGATGTCAGGTCATCGGTACTCAGACTGTCATCTAAGGTTTTTGCTAAAGCTTTCTGCAAAAAGGCATCGATAGCTGTATCGGCGTAACCCAGAACGTTAGCGTGTTTGTTGTAAGCAGCCATACCCTTTAAGCCGTAGAGGGTCAGCTCACGCAGACTGCGTAAGTCTTCATTCCCGGTGTCCAGTACTCCCACCTTGTCAGCTTTTAAGGTCCTTTCTTCTGCGGTACGATATTGCCAAGAAGCGGCATCGCTCAGTCCTGTATCGTCATGGAGCTGTTCAAACAGTTCGTCACGGCTGGATAGAGTTTCATTGATTCTGTCGATAAAACGGTCATCGTCAAAATTAGCGTTAGTGATGGTCATGAACAGGTTAGTAGTGATCAGCCGGTCGATGGCTGCTGGGATTTCTTTGCCTTCAGAGCGCAGGCGGGTTGTTATTTCGGAAAGTCCCTTGGTCACATAAATCAGCAGGTCCTGCAGATTAGCGGTTTCAGGTTTTTTACCGCAGACACCTCCAAACATACAGCCTTTATTGCCGGCTGTTTCCTGACATTGAAAACAAAACATTTTCGGTTCCATAATATCACTCCTTATAATTATGGAGATTTCCTTCTCCGTTATTGTGGTTGCTGCCATAACGGCAGAGCAGACAAATACTTCTTCCATGTTTATGATATTATAATTACAGTTTAAAGTAAGTTGTATTTACAACGGAAAAGAGATTTCTTTATTGCGAAAATAGTTGTTTCTAAATAAAAAACTCCATTCCAGTATAACTGGAATGGAGTTTAATTTCAGAATAAACTGAAGACTGCTTTACATGGTCAAAATTTTCATGATGAACATGGCGATACCGGCATTCAGGAAAGAAATGCTGAGCAGGATCGGATAATGTCTGGAAGGAACGCCGGCAGTACCCAGCAAACGGCCCAGATATTGGATCTTGGAACCCAAGAGGTAGATAGCGGGGATAACGATGGTAATCGAGCGTTCATCGATGCCGCCGTCGTTATAAAGCGCCATGCAGACACCAACAGCGCCGCCCATGGACATGAGCGCACTGAACAGTACCATGATTGCTTCGCCGGGAAGACCCCAGATGGCCATAACAGGAGCGAAGAATTTGCCTGCCAGAGTCAGGAGTCCGGTAACGTTTAAGATTTTGATGCAGACATAAGCCATCAAAACGTTAGGGATAATATTATCAATAGCGATGTTCCAGCCTTTGCGGGCACCGCGAACGAAGATATCCATTAAGGAAGGTTTTGCTAATTTTGCGTTAAGTTCCGCCTCTGCCGCAGCTGCAGCGTCTTCGGGAGCGTGGTTGATTTTTTCTTCACTCATGCTTATGCGGCCTCCTTGCAGAATATTTTTACATAGGCGCGCATCATATTAGCGCCGAAAATTTTCATAACAAACAGTACTGCCAGAGGTATGGAAATAGGTACTGTCAAGAATCCAAACAGTGCGGAACCGGAAGAAAGATAATTAGTGATCAGGCCGCCTGCTGTAAACTGGAAAGCACTGAAAATCAAAAGTTCATTATCAGTGATCTGTTTTTCCAAATGTAATTGTCTGGTCATACCTGCGCCGGCGTCAGTGCTTTGCAGTGAAGAAACGAGCGCGATACCGCAGATACCAGGAATACCAAGGATCGGACGCAGAATCGGAGTCATCAGCTTTTGAGCTGCTTTAAGACCGCCGTAATGCTCAACTACTTCAATGAGGCCCATTGCCAGCATAACGCCGGGAGCCAAACCGAAAGCAAACAGGAAGCCGTCGCGTGCACCGCTGCCGCCTTGACCTGAGAATGTTGCTTTAGCGCTTTTCATTGTACCGAATTTACCGTTTAATGTGTCAAAGTCGAAAATATTCAGACCATGACCGGCATTTGCAAACAGACCGGAGAAAATTGCAATGGCGATAACCAAAACAATGTATCCGGAGAGCGGAACCTTATTTAAGGTTTCCTTAACTTTGTCCATGTGGGAACCCCTCCTCGAATTATAGATAAGTGCAAGTTTGCCATTCTGATAAGAAACAGAATGTGCTTTACATTATATCTAAAAAACAACTATTTGACAAGGGAAAACTGATAAGTTATCAGTAAAATTTCGCAATATAAAAGAATAAGATTACTCACCCTCGGCCATTTTACGAAGATCTTTGGCTAATGTATCGTCGGTGAGGACATAAAGGAAGTCGCCGGCCCGCAATCTGGTGTCGCCTATGGGTATCAGATCGCTTTCGCCGCGCTTGACGTCCACGAGCAGTGTATGCTCAGGCCAGTTGATTTCTTTGATCAGACGTCCGTCGATAGGACTGCCGCTGCAGACTGCCAGTTCAATGACGTTCCGCTGTCTTTCACAGTGACTGCCGTCATTTTTATTGGCTGACTGCAGACTGCGTGCCAGCAGTTCTTCATAGATCGGTTTGCTGCGGCACAGCTCGGCGGCAATAAAGGCCACGATTGAGGCAATGGACAAAACCAGCATATGCTGGAAGGAGCCGGTCATTTCCATAATAAGGATGATACCGGTGATCGGAGCCCGTACCGAGGCGGAAAAGAAAGCCGCCATAGAGATGACGATGATATTGGAGTAAAAGAAAGGGTCAAGAAGCCCTAAAGCAATCATGATATTGCTGATGACACTGCCTGTGAGTGCTCCAATGACAAGCATAGGCAGAAAGAAGCCACCGGGGACACCGCTGCCGTAGCTGAGCATTGTAAAGATGAATTTACCTGCCAGCAGCAACAGTAAAGCCTGCAGAGTGTAAGGTGTTTTGGCAATATTGTTGATCAATTCGTTGCCGCCGCCCAGCACCTGCGGATAAACAAAGCCTAAAATACCGGCGCAGAATAATGCGAAGACTATTTTGCTGAACGGAGTAGGAAAAAGTTTGTAGAAACGGGGAATATTTAAAAGTCCGGCGTTAAAAATTACGCCTGCCAAACCTACGACCAGGCTTAAAAGGGCCACATAGCCGTAATATTCCAGCGGCAGGAAAGGCAGACCGAAAAAATCAAAAATAGTGTCGTTGCCAAAGAAGAAACGTGAAATAACCGTTGCAGTCATTGCGGCAGCCATGGCTGGCAGCAGGACGACGACGGAAAAATTGCGGTGCAGTTCTTCTAAAGCAAAAATAACGCCCGCTAACGGAGCGTTGAAGGCTGCCGCCAAGCCGGCACTGGCGCCGCTTGTAAGCAGGTAACGTTCTTCGAGCCGGGTACGTTTCAGCAGGCGGCTGAGTCCCTGTGCCGTTACGGCGCCGAGCTGGATCGAAGGACCTTCCCGCCCCAGGGAAAGACCGGCTCCGATGCCGATGATACCTGCGAGCAGTTTGACCCAGAGGATTCGCAGCCAGCGCATTTTAATGAAGCCTAAAATAGCGCCTTTGACCTGAGGGATACCGCTGCCGGCAGCCAGAGGTTCATATTTTGTCAGTCTGTCTAAAGTGAAGGCTATTACAGCTAAAGCGATGAACCAAAAAGCGGTCCAATACCAGTCTGTGTTTTTAAGAAATGTGTAAATATGTTCACGGTTAGTTTCTACCAGATGCAGGGACCAGCGGAAAAAGCTGATGATCAGCCCTGAAAGGATACCGATTATGATACCTTCAATAAACAGCTTCAAACGGAAGCTGCGCCAGTTATTGAGCGCACGGTAGGTATTTATGACTTGATCTTTTGCTAGCATTTTCAGGACTCCTTATAATCACCGCGGCCTTCGGCTATTTCATAGCCGATAGAATGCAGCCGTGCGGCGAGGTCATTCTTGGCTTCGGCGGCTTCTGCTCCGCTACAGAGTTTATTATCATAAAGAAGATAATTTTGGCGGACATCTGCCGGGGAAAGATTGGGCATTACAACATTGGCACCTGCTAAAATACCAAGCTCACGTCCGTTGGGAACGATGGTGCCGAGAGCCGTTGTCGCAGGCAGTAATACCTTGGGAAACATCAGGCGCAGGACGGACAGCAGTGTTAAGGTCTGTTCCAGCGTTCCTGCGGGATAATTTTTAAAGGGTGTAGCATGGTGGGGAATGAAGGGACCGATACCAATCATCTGCGGCTGCAGTTCACGGATAAAGGCCAGGTCTTCGAGCAGATTAGCCATTGTTTGCCAGGGCGAGCCTACCATAAAGCCAGTGCCGACCTGATAACCCAGTTCTTTGAGATCGCGCAGGCAGCGTTTGCGGTTACTCACTTTGAGTTCTGCCGGGTGCAGTCGTGCATAATGTTCGTTATCTGCTGTTTCGTGGCGCAGCAGATAACGGTCTGCGCCTGCTTTTTTCCAAAGCTGATAGGCTTCACGTCTGCGTTCGCCGATGGAAAGTGTAACGGCACAGTCAGGATAAGCCTGTTTTATGGCGCTGATGATAGCTGCCAGATCTGTGTCGCTGTAGATAAGATCTTCGCCACCCTGCAGAACAAAGGTCCTAAAGCCCAAGGCGTAACCCTGCTCACAGCAGGAAAGGATTTGTTCTTCGGTCAGGCGGTAACGAACAGCTTCTGTGTTGCTGCGTCGTATTCCGCAGTAATAACAGTCATTTCTGCAGTAATTGGTGAATTCGATCAGCCCGCGAATATAGATTTTATTGCCGAAAACAGCCTGAGCAGTTTGCTGTGCAGCCTGAGCCAGTTCTGCACGGATGACAGCGTCGCTGAAAGCGGCTGTGAGCAAGGTCTGCATTTGTTCCGGCTGCAGCTGGTGTGTGTGCTGCAGTGTGTGTATCAATTGTTTTATATCCATAATATGTGACCTCTAATTAATGATATATGTTTATTATAGCATATGTACAAATGCAGCGAGTAATCGTTGCCAAGGCAATTTATATTTGTTATAATTGTAAAACAATAAGTAATTAATAAAAAATATGAAAGTGAGAATTGAATGGCTTTAAAGGGTATGGATAGTATAGAACTGGAAGAAAATATATATCCGATAGATGCAATCGATCAGGAGCTTGCAGGGAATTTAACTATAGATAAATTATTTGATGTTTACCGCTTCGTGGATATGAGGACACACTTAGTCCACGATTATAATGACGGCAAGATGTGTGAGCCCTGCCGCAAATGTTATGAGCTGTGGAATCGCAGTAAGCCCTGTCCGAATTGTTCATCCGAAAGGGCTGTCCAGCAGAAAAAGCAAATCATGAAAATGGAATATCTGGGAGATAAAAGTATTTTGATTCTTAGTACGCCCTGGGAGCAAGATGGTAAAGAATATGTGCTGGAGCTGGGACGCGATGTGACAAATTCTTTCAGCGTTTATGATGCTACCAGCGAAGACAGCAGTGAGCTGCGGGAACTGATCAGCAGTTACAGTGAACTTGCGGCCCGTGACAGTTTTACGGGCCTTTACAGTAAAGGCCATGCGAACAATCTGCTGCAGGAAATGTTTGCTGTTCAGAAAGAACAGTTAAAGCTGACGCTGGCGCTGATCGATATCGACCATTTTAAAAGTGTCAATGACAGGTTTGGGCATTTATGCGGCGATGAGGTCATTCTTTATGTAGTTGACAAAATAAATGCGCTTAATGAGCAGTGCAGCGGCTGGGCAGCCAGGATCGGCGGCGATGAGTTTTTACTGGCCTGCCCTTTCAGTGATAAAGACTATGTGGAAAGGCTTTGCCTGGAAATGTCGGAAACGATTACAGGTCACCGTTTTAAAAAGGGGCACAGTGAGTACAGTATAGCAATCAGCTGCGGCGTGGCGGCTTATGACGGACAAGAAACCCTGGAAGAGTTTTTGGAACGTGTCGATATGAAGATGTATGAAGATAAAGCGCAGAAAAAACAGTAAAAGACAGCAGAGAATTTTCTCTGCTGTCTTTTTAAATGGTTTCGCTGATAAAAAGCTGGTTCATCATTTCCTGAGTACCAATGATCCATAGGATGTCGCCTTTTTGAAAGACAAAGGAGGCATCAGGATTGAGATGCGTATAATTACCACGTTCCAAACCTAAAGCCAGACAATTGACCTTGCCGAGGTAAGAACTTTTTTTGAGAGTGGAGCCGCAGAGCGGCGAATGCCTGTCGATCGGCATCGCGTAACAGAAGTAGGATGTGCTGCCATGCTTTGGATCAGCTAAAAACTGGTGCAGTGTCTGCTGGTTATCAGTAGCCAGCGGCAGAATCTGCATATCATAGGATTGGATTGCCAGTTCAAAATTCTGCAGCTGTCTGGGCGTACCTGTTAAAAGCAGCTGAGAGCCGGCATAGATAGCGGCACTGCCGCTGGGGATAGGCAGGATCTGGCTGCCGTTTTGGATTTCAAGCACGAAAACATTATAACGGCGATGCAGATTAAGTTCTTTGAGGCTTTTACCGCCGCAGAGTGAAGTCGCTGCTACACGGTAGCGTTTGACATGCAGCTGTTCATCGAGCCAGGCAGGATGGTTGGCGGCGTGTTTTTTCTGTGCTGCCAGAGTTTTGGCATTCAGGTTAATCATAAACTGAGCCTCGATCTGTAAATAGCGTTCCACGAAATACTCTGAGGAATAGATGAATTTTGCCAGAATGCAGGCTGCAGCAAACGCGATAAATTTGCTGAAACCCAGTATACTTGTAAATACGGACAGGATAAAAAACAAACCAACAGCGATCTTAATAAAAAGCAGAAGAAAAATGGGCAGATGATTAGCGGGTTTTTGGAACCACAGACTTGCTATAAGGTCTGTATGTGCAACCCTCTGGAACATGACCGCCATTAAAAATGGCCCCATACACAACAGCAGGATAACTGCGGCAATAATATCAGCTGTATAGCCGTCAAAAAGCCTGTGGCAATATGGAAGCAGCTTACTTTGTCCCAGATAGGCAAGGAAGCTGAGAATTACACAGAAAACTGTGAGGCGGGTAAAGTAACTCTGCAGCAGTTCTTTCCAGGCACTGCGCTGCTCGTCGCTGGCGGGAGCTTCATCAGGCTGAGGTAAAAGCCGCAGCAGTCTTGCGGGAAGATTACGCAGAAGCCAGCCGGATATTTTATCGGCGTGGCGCAGGATTGAAGGCGTAAGAAAAATACTGATAACTGAAACAGCTACGAAAACAGGATATAAAAAATCGCTGGTGACTTTGAGAGCAGCGCCGATAGAGGCTACGATAAAGGTTATTTCACCCAGCTGCGTCAAACTGAAGCCGCAGCGCAGCGCTGTCTGTAGGTCTTTGCCTGCCAGAAGGACGCCCAGTGATGAAAAAATAATTTTGCCGATGATCAAAGCTGCTGTAAGTACAGCGATCGGCAGCGCATATTTAATGATCAGAGCGGGGTCTACCATCATTCCGACAGAAACGAAAAAGATCCCGGAAAAAAGATCTTTGACCGGCGTCAAAAGTTTTTTTGTGGTTTCTGTAAAAGCCGTACCGGAAAGCAGTGAACCCATAAGGAATGCGCCTAATGCCGACGAAAAACCCATTTTAGTTGCCATGACTACCATGCTCAGGCAAAGGCCCAGCGAGAAAATGAGCAGTGTTTCGGAAGTCAGATAGCGGCTGACTTTGCGGAAGAAGGTAGGCAGGAAGAAAATACCGCAGACAAAGCAGATAATGAGAAAAAAGGCCAGTTCGCCGATACTGCCGAGCATTTCTGTACCGGAAATGGCAGCGCCTGCCGCGGCGATGGTTGAGAGCATGACCATCATAATGATACCGGAAATATCTTCCAATACCAGGATACCGAAGGTAAATTGCGTGAAGCGTTCTTTCAAGAGTCCCAGCTCTTCAAAGGTTTTACTGACGACTGCTGTAGAAGACATGGTAAGCATAGCTCCGGCAAAGAAACTGTCAATAGGCTGCCAGCCAAGCAGTCTGGCACAGGCATAGCCAAGCAGCGTGATGCCTGTCAGTTCTGTGACAGCGGCGATCAGCGCTGTGCCGCCGATACTTTTGATTTTGGCAAAATTGAAATCAAGTCCCAGGTTGAACAAAATAAAAATAACGCCGATGTCCGACCAGACTGTAATATTGGCTGTATCGACTACATTCGGCAGCAGGTTAAAATGCGGGCTGGCAAAGAAGCCTGCCAAAATATAGCCTAAAACCAAAGGCTGATTGAATTTTTTGCAGAAAATGGTAACGATACCGGCAAGTACAAGGATAAAAGCAAGGTCTTCGATAAGAGGAGCAAGTTCGGACAATGTAGCAACTCCTTTATAAATATCAGTTTAAACAGATATTTTTGCTGGAAATTTTAAAAATATTACTAAAATGAATTATACACTGTTGCCGGTGGTTTGAGAAGCAGTGTTTATTCGGATAAAAAAAGCGTCCGCTTCTTTTAAGAAACGGACGCTTGCTTAATTTTTATCTCTCTGTAATATTAAGCTTGAGATGATACGGATTCTTCTTCTTCGGCAGGAGCATATTTGGGATTGAGGAAGTTGACAAAGATCCAGGCCAGCAGTGCGCCTGATATATTATGCCAAGCTGAGAAAATAGCTCCAGGAACGGTAGCCATAGGCATGGAAGTAAAATGAGTTTTAGCCAGGCCTGTAGCCAGACCGGAATTCTGCATACCTACTTCAACTGAAAGCGCAATGGCTTTTTTCCAGCTCATGCCGGTGATCCGGGCTAAAATAAAGCCTAACAGATAACCCAGGCAGTTGTGGCAGATGACGACCAGCAGAATGATACCGGAGGTTTTGACGATGTTGTCACGGCTGACGGCGATAACGCCGGCAATGATCAGGGAGATAGCGATAGCCGAAACAGCAGGCAGATAATCGGTAGCCTGTTCAGCAAGTTTAGGCAGCAGCGCTTTAACAGCCAGACCAAGACAGATCGGTATAATAACGATTTGAATGATGCTCCAGAACATTCCCAGCGGGTCAAAAGCGATTTTCTGTCCGATAAGCTGATAGGTGATGAGCGGAGTAAGAATCGGTGAAAGCAGTGTGGAAACACTGGTCATAGTTACAGATAAGGCCAAGTCGCCTTTGGACATGAAGGTAATGACGTTGGAGGAAGTGCCGCCAGGGCAGGTTCCAACTAAAACTACGCCAGCAGTTAGAGCCGGGTCTAAATTAAAGGCCATAGCCAGTAAAAAAGCCAGTGAAGGCATGATAAGATACTGGGCGCAGACACCGACAAAAACATCGACAGGCCGCTTTAAAACTAAAGCAAAATCACGGAGATTGAGTGTGGTGCCCATACCGAACATAATAACGCCCAATAAGGTACTCAAAACCGGGATGCCGCCGATATTACCGACTACCCATTTAAAGCTGTCGGGTACGGTCATGCCCAGGATAAGAAATACAACGGCGATGATACCAAAGTATTTGCCTATCAGATGACAAAACGTTTTCATTGTGTAAAACCTCTTTCCCTTGAATAAAAATAAAATATATCAGATCAACACCTTATGGTGTAGATTTTTGTCTGCGGAAAACAGCAGAGGTTTGCATATTTTTATTAATACTTCCAAATATTATAACAAAAAAATTTTAAAGTTAAAAGGCTAAAGATAAAGTTTCGGTAAATATTGCCTTATGCTATAATAAAAACAGCGTATTGGAAAAGGAGTAAAAGCATTGTATACTATCAGGACCGATTACCGTGACGAAACAGTTATTGAGAAATCGCGGTTCATCTGCACGTTGAAAAAAGTAAGCAGTGAAACAGAAGCGCAGGATTTCATCAAGGCTGTAAAAAAAGAGTTTTGGGATGCTACGCATAATTGTTCTGCTTATATTATTGATGAGCTGGCGCAAAGATCGAGTGATGACGGCGAACCGTCAGGAACGGCAGGACTGCCAATGCTTGAAGTGCTGCGGAAAAATCAGCTGAGCGGCGTTGCAGCGGTAGTGACAAGGTATTTCGGCGGGATCAAGCTTGGTGCAGGCGGGTTAGTACGCGCGTATACTGGCAGCGTGTCCAAAGCTGTTCAAAGCTGCGGCCTGGCACGGAAGATTTTAATGGGTACTTTTGCTTTAAGTGCGGACGCGGCGGACGCAGGAAAACTTCTGAATATTATCTATCAGCAGCAGCTTTTTACAGTGGCGTCGGTAGAATATGGTCAGCAGGCCAGGATTTTGCTGTATATGAAACAAGAGCAGCAGGATGAGGCGGAGCGGTGGCTGACTGAGGCGCTTAATATGGCAACGCAGCTGGAACAGGTCGGTAGCGAATATGTAGAGGTACCTGCCGAGAGAGAAAAGTAATAACAGGTCTGATTATGAAGGAGAGAGAAAATGGAGTTTATTTAGAGAGTTTTGTTGCTTTTACCAATGATATTTTATGGTCATATGTTCTGATTGTGATGCTGGTAGGTCTGGGAATCTGGTTTTCATTGCGGACACGATTTGTACAGGTGCGCTGCCTGAAGGAAATGGTACGTCTTTTAAAGGAAGGCGTTGGACAGAAGACTGAACATAACCATATTTCTTCCTTCCAGGCATTTTGTGTCAGCACTGCTTCCCGTGTTGGTGTTGGTAATATTGCCGGCATTGCGATCGCTATCGTCAGCGGTGGTCCCGGAGCGATTTTCTGGATGTGGATCATCGCCATTTTAGGTTCGGCTACGGGCTTTATTGAAAGCACGCTGGCGCAAATTTACAAAGTTCCGCGTGAAGGCGGCGGTTACCGCGGCGGACCTGCTTATTATATTAAGAACGTACTGGGAAACAAACCAATGGCGGCCTTGTTTGCCGTTTTGATCAGTGTGACCTTCGGTTTGATTTTTAATTCGGTACAGGCGAATACGATCACAATTTCCCTGCAGGCTGCCTTTGGACTGGATCGTTTCGTGATGGGCTGTATAATTGCCGCTTTGACCGGTATTGTCATTTTCGGCGGCGTGGCGCGTATTGCGAAGGTCGCTGAATGGATGGTGCCGATTATGGCCGGTCTGTATCTTTTAATAGCTTTAGGCGTGACCTTGATGAATATAGAGAAACTGCCGCAGGTTTTCAACGCTATCTTCAGTTCGGCCTTTGATCTGCAGGCTGTTGCCGGAGGCGGTATGGGTGCGGCGCTGATGACCGGTATCAAGCGCGGCCTGTTCTCAAACGAGGCTGGTATGGGTAGTGTGCCGAATGCTGCTGCTACTGCCAGTGCTTCGCATCCCGTAAAACAGGGCCTGATCCAGGCTTTTGGCGTTTTTGTTGATACTTTACTGGTATGCTCGGCTTCAGCTTTTATCGTGCTGTTGTCCGATGGTTATACTGAAGGTAAGCTGACCGGTATCGAATTGGTGCAGCAATCCTTGTCACAGCATTTAGGACCCTGGGCGCCGAGTTTTCTGGCAGGAATGATCTGCCTGTTTGCGTTCAGTTCTATTGTAGGCAATTATTATTATGGTGAGATCAATATCGGGTTTATCAGTAAAAATTATATGACGCTGATGTTGTTCCGTGTTTTCGTAGTGGGTATGGTACTGTTTGGCAGTGTGGCTAAAGTTGCCCTGGTATGGGATCTGGCCGATCTGTTTATGGCGCTGATGGCGATAACGAATTTAGTGGCGATCGCGATTTTAGGCAAGTATGCTTATATTGCTTTGCATGATTATATGGATCAAAAACGTGCCGGTATCGTAGAGCCGGAGTTCGATCCGGCGATCTTGCCAAGCCAGCGTGGTATTGAGGTGTGGAAAAAAGAATAACTATAATAATGAAAAAAGGACGAGCACATGCTCGTCCTTTTTGTTTGTGTGCTTACAGCATTTTCTTTAATTCTGCGGTATTTTCGACAATCGTGACGTCGTGGGTACGCATTTCTTCGAGTGCCGCCGCAACTGTATCGGGAGCGATTCCGCGGCAGGCAGCAAGGTTCAGGATGACCTCGAAACCTGCGGCACGTAATTGCAAAACAGTATTTTTTACGCAGTAGTCAGTAGCCAGGCCGCCGCAGATCACTGTAGTGATGCCATGTTCACGCAGATACTCGATCGCGCCGGTAGAAAGTGTGTTGGCTAAATCATGGTAACAGGCCCCATAGGGATGTTTGTCGATTTCAATACCTTTGTAGACCTGAAAGTCGTAGTTCTTAGGATCAAGACCAGTAATAAATTCAAAACCTTTGGTCCCAACAATGGCATGAGCCGGCCAGTATACATCGACATCGGGGTAGCCGCTGACGGGACTGAGCACAGGATGTCCGTTACCTGCGATCCAGACTGCCTGAGAGGAATGGGCGTCACGCGAGCCGATACGCAGCGATGCTAGAGCTGCCTGAGCATTCAGTTCCTCAACGATCTGGTAGCCTTCGGCAACCGGAAGTTCGTCCGACAGACCGGAGTAAAGGTATTTTGAGCGTCGATATCGAACGCGGCGATTTTATTTTGGGCGGGTAATTTAGTAAGCATGGCAAAATCCTCCTTAAAAAAGATGCTTGTTAACAGTATTATACTCTATTTTGGCAGGTGATTATAGAGCTTCTTTAAATTGCAGGTAATTGACTGTGTGCTTGACAAGGTTTTTAAATCAGAGTAAGATGTGAATATGAATTTCAATTTCAAATTAGGGAGTGCCTTATGAAAAAACGTAATCCTTATAAAACAGCTCAGCAGGAAGCGATGCTGCAATATTTTTTAGAGGATAAACATAATTTTTTAACTGTCAAAGATTTGCTGAGCAGCCTGCAAAAATTGCAGATCGACATCGGTCAGACGACGGTGTACCGTTTTCTGGAGCGGCAGGCTTTGGAAGGATCTGTCATTAAAATCCAGCCGGTTGATGGATCGGGAACGCAGTATTGGCGTCTGCCCTGTCCGCAGGCTGATTTAAGAGGGAAGCTGGTGTGCCTGAAATGCAGAAAAGTCATTCCTCTGAGCTGTGAGCACTTAGATATGTTTTCAGAGCATGTACTGCATAAGCATAAATTTAATTTAAGCCTGCAGCACAGCATTTTATATGGTTATTGTGAAGATTGTGATAACTGAGCAGTCTGAGGAAAGAGGTGATAAAGAGTAAAAATAAGGTTGGTGCGTTCTGGCAAGGGCTCACCGGGGAGAAGTGAAGCGGCTTACTGCTTAATAATAAATTTTAGCTGCGGTAATTTGTAGGAGGTAAGAATGAAGAAGTTTTTAGTTGTAATATTGGGTATGGTTTTACTGGCGGCAGTCGGCTGCGGCAGTGAACAAAAACAGGCTGATGGCAAGCTGCCGGTAGTGGCAAGCTTTATCCTATGGCTGATTTTACCAGACAGATCGGCGGAGATCTACTGCAGGTCGATACATTGATCGCTGACGGTGTGGAACCGCATGACTGGGAACCGACAGCCAAGGATTTAACAAAATTAGGCAATGCCAGGCTTTTTGTTTATAACGGCGGGGTCGAGAACTGGGCCCGGCCTGCTTTAGAAGCTGTAAAGGACAAGCAGGTAGCCAGTGTGGAGGCCGGCAAAGGGCTGTTTGACGAAAAAGCTACTCATGTAGATCCGCATGTCTGGCTGAGTCCGAGAAAAGCTGTATTGGAAGTTGCTGCAATAACGGCTGCTTTGGTGCAGGCTGATCCTGAACATGCTGCTGTTTATAAAAAGAACAGCGAAGCCTATCAGGAAAAACTGCTGCAGCTTGACCAGCGTTTGACAGAGCTGGCGGCTAAAGCACCGCAAAAGCTGTTTGTCACGACTCATGCCGCCTTTGGTCATCTGGCTGAAGATTATGGTCTGCAGCAGGTTGCGATCATGGGTATTTCTCCTGATGCGGAACCAACTCCGGCTGATTTGAAAAATCTGATCAGTACGATCAAAGACAATCAGGTAAAATATGTTTTCTTTGAAACTCTTGTCAGTCCCAGAATCGCTCAAACTGTTGCGGAAGCCTCCGGAGCTGAAACGCTGGTGCTTGATCCGCTGGAAGGTTTGAGTGAAGCAGGCAGAAACAACGGCGACGATTATTTAAAAATCATGACGCGGAATATCGACAATCTGGAGTTGGCATTGGGCGTTAAATAAACGGTGGATCTATGGAAAATATCATTAAAATAAACAAATTAGGCTATAATTATGGCGAAGGCTGGATTCTGCACGATCTTTCGGTGGAGATTGCCCAGGGAGATTTTGTTGCCGTTATTGGCCCTAACGGGGCAGGGAAAAGTACGCTGCTGCGTCTTTTAGCAGGCATTCTGCAGCCGACTTCCGGCGAGATAGAGCTGTACGGAACGCCGCTGCCGCAATTCGAGGCCTGGGAAAAAATCGGTTATGTACCGCAGAATCCTGCTAAACAGCATCGCGATTTCCCAATCAGTGTCAAAGAGGTTATCGGGCTGGGCCTTTGTGTGGCAGCAGTATGTTTCAGAAAATTTCCCGGGGCTGGCAAAGCCAGAGTAGAAACGATGCTGGAACGGTTTTATCTTCAAGAGCTTGCGCATCGTAAAATAGGTGAGTTATCAGGCGGTCAGCAGCAGCGTGTCTTTTTGGCACGCGCTATGGTGCGGCAGCCTGAACTGCTGCTTTTGGACGAGCCGGCTACCGGAGTCGATCCGGATGCGAAGATCGAACTGTACAGAATGCTTAGGGATATCAACCGTGAGCTGGGTGTGACGATCGTGATGGTGTCGCATGATTTGGAGCTGGCAGCCGAAGTGGCGCATAATGCTTTGTGCCTTGACCACGATGTCTGCTTCTGGGGCGACGTACAGCAGGCGCTGGTGCATCGTCATAAGCACGGTTACTTTTACAGATAGAAGGTACTTATATGTTGGAAATGTTTGAAACAGAATTTATGCAGCGCGCCTGGCTGGCTGGTTTGATCGTGGCAGTGATCTGCCCGTTGATCGGCAGTTTTTTAGTGCTGCGGCGGCAGTCGATGATCGGTGACGGCCTGGGACATATCGCCTTCGCCGGTGTAGCGGGTGGAGCGCTGATGGGCTGGCAGCCCGTTTTGAGCGCAGCAGCGGTCACTGTGTTTGGGGCGCTCGTGATAGAATGGGTACGGACCAGGCTGGCGGCCTTTTCAGAGATGATTTTAGCAATTTTCTTTTACAGTGGTATCGGGCTGGCAGTTGTTTTTACAAGTATGAACCGTATGGGCGGTTTTAATTTAAGCAGTATTTTATTCGGCAGTCTGATGACGATCAGCAGCAGCGATTTATGGATAGTGGCCGGCCTGGGGATTTTTGCCTGTATTTTTGTGGTACTTTTTTACCGGCCGCTGCAGTATCTGACCTTTGATGAAACATCGGCACGGGTGGCAGGCTTGCCTGCTGACCGACTCAATATGTGGCTGGCGGTGCTGACGGCGCTGACAGTTGCGCTTTCGATGCGTATCGTAGGCCTGCTGCTGGTTTCCGCTATGATGGTGATACCGGTAGCCTGCGCACTGCAGACGGCACGCAGCTTTGCCGGGACAATTTACGGCGGTATTGCTTATGGGCTCGTTATCGTTTCAGGTGGTCTGACCTTATCTTATTATGCTAATTTAGCGCCGGGCGGCACTATTGTACTGACTGGTACCTGTATGTTTATTTTGAGTTGTTTATTTGGCAGACGTTTTTATCAGAAACCGCAGGCACAGGAGAACCTGACGGCAGAATGCAAGATCTGCCGCTGCAGGAAGGAGGAGCAGACGGATGCAAGTTGATCTGCATATCCACAGTACCGCTTCTGACGGTACCTGGACTCCGCCGGAAGTCGTTGCAGCGGCGCTTGCAGCAGGGCTGGGAGCTATTGCTGTTACCGATCATGACAGCGTGGCCAATGTGGCGGCGACACATGAGCTGGCCGTCGCAGCAGAATTAAAATTTATTCCCGGTGCGGAGATCTGTTCGACGAAAGACGATTTCTGTTTTCATATCCTGGGTTATGGTATCGATGTCACAAACAAACGGCTGCTGGATTTATTGGAGCATAATGAGCGGCTTTTGAACAGCAAGGATGATGAAAGTATAAAAATGTTGATCGAACGAGGCTGGCTGCTGGATTTTGAAGAGTTTTTGCGGTATGATTATGATAGAAGACGCGGAGGCTGGAAAGCCCTGGCTTTCTTGCAGGATAAAGGGCTCTGCGGCGATGTCAATGATTTTTTCAGCAGGATTTTTACCAAAGAACATGATCTTGGTTTTCCGGTTTTTCCTTCGATAAAAGAAGTTGTGGATGCCATCCATGCTGCCGGCGGCGTAGCTTTATGCGCGCATGCAGCCAGCAGTTTTCATGGGCCGGGGCTGGCAGCGACACTGCTGGAATTGGCGAAGGAGGATTTTGACGGGTTTGAATGTTACCATTCGGGACACAGCAGGGAAGATACTGCGGCACTGCTCACTTATTGCCGTCAGCATCAGCTTCTTGTCAGCGGCGGCAGTGACTGCCACGGCAGTTTTGTGCCGTCACGTGCGCTGGGCCGGCCTGTTATCGACAGCAGCGACCTGAATTTACCGGGATTGTTATAAGGGAGGAATGGAATATGACGAAGGCAAAAGTTTATTTTTCGGATATGCGTACCAGATATGGCGGGTTGAGTTTACCGCAGAAGCTGGGTAAGCTGATCGAAGCAGCCGGGATCGGAGATATTGATTTTCAGAATAAATTTGCGGCGATCAAGATCCACTTCGGCGAACCGGGCAATCTTTCTTTTTTGCGTCCCAATTATGCCAAAGTAGTTGTTGATACCGTTGCCGCACAAGGAGGACGTCCGTTTCTGACAGACTGCAACACTTTATATGTAGGCCGTCGTAAGCATGCGCTGGAACATATTACAGCTGCTTACGAAAATGGTTTCAGTCCTTTTTCAACAGGCTGTCACATTATTATTGCCGACGGCTTGAAGGGTACTGACGAAGCTTATGTAACTGTGCCGGGCGGCGAATTGGTGCAAGAAGCGAAAATAGGCAAAGCATTGATGGATGCGGATATCGTGATTTCCCTGAACCATTTTAAAGGTCACGAAGCTACTGGTTTCGGCGGCGCTATTAAAAATATCGGTATGGGCGGCGGTTCTCGTGCCGGCAAAATGGAAATGCACCATGACGGCAAACCGCATATCAGTGAACGCAAATGTATCGGCTGAGGTGCCTGTGTGCGGATCTGTGCGCATGGTGCGCCGATCATCGAAAATAAAAAAGCGCATATCGATCTGGATAAATGTGTTGGCTGCGGACGTTGTATCGGTGCCTGTCCGATGGACGCGGTGAAGCCGCCCGCTGATGGTTCCAGCATGGAAGCGCTCAATAAAGATGGCGGAATATGCCTGGGCTATTTTGCACGGCAGGCCGCATTTTCATATCAGCCTGATCGTTGACGTATCTCCTTACTGTGATTGTCATGCGGAAAATGACGCACCTGTAGTGCCTAATATCGGTATGCTGGCATCTTTTGATCCGGTGGCACTGGATCAGGCCTGTGCCGATCTGGTCAATGCAGCGCCGGTCATGGTGAACTCACTGCTGGACGATCATTTAAAAGCTAATCCGGAAGGCTGTCAGGGACATGATCATTTCCATAACCTGACACCGGAATCTGAATGGAAAACCTGTCTTGCTCATGCCGAAAAGCTGGGTATGGGAACACGCGCGTATGAACTGGTAACAGTAAAATAAAAGGAGCTGACAGTATGATTGTTACGACCACACCTGCTGTAGAAGGCAGAAAAATCGTTGCTTATAAAGGTATTGTTTTTGGGGAAGTAGTTTCCGGCGTCAATTTTATCAAGGATATGTTTTCCAGCATTACGGATATGATCGGCGGCCGCAGCGGGACCTATGAAAAGGAACTGCAGGAAGCACGTGAAAAAGCGCTGGCGGAAATGTCTGAGCGCGCCGCTAAATTGGGCGCCGATGCCGTAGTCGGTGTCGATGTGGATTATGAAGTGCTGGGCGAAACTAACGGTATGCTGATGGTCAGCGTTTCCGGAACCGCAGTTAAACTGGACTGAGAGTATATAACTAAAACCGTGAAGTGGTACTTGAAAGTTGGATAATTAAATAGAGCTCAACGCTATCAGGGCCTGTTGTCTGTATTTTACAGACAACAGGCCCTTTAAGTTTTTTGTGTGTTTTGATAACAATTGAATCGAAAATTTGTGCAAGACCATAAAACGTTTGAAATATACCAACGTAAATGTCTTGCGGGGGTACAGATGTTGGTAATATATCATAAGAGATACAAAATAATTAAAAAATATTAAATAAAACGGCTGTTTTGTATCCGGAAATTCAAGACCTATGTCAGAAATTTTTATTTGATCTTAAATGATCAAGAAAAGGGGATGGTGCTGAATTTTAGGGTGTATGGACAGATAGTTACTCATTTTGCCTGTGTTGAAATTTATTGAAGAAGGTGTAGAAAATGTTGGGTAAAACTAAGAAAAATTTGGCACTAAAAATAACACTGGGATTAGTATTAGCTTTGCCGGTAGGAACAGCTTTAGCGGCGGATACAGCGACAATTGTTGATTACGATGCTCTTACTGTGAAGCCAAATGCGGAATTTATATACCACGGCGAGGGCGATAAGAAAGCAGATTTTACTGCTGCAGATATTAAACGCAGTGAAACGCAATGTGTATATGGAATTTTTGTTGGGGATAAAGCCGTTTTGAATGCGGCATCAGAAAATATAAACATATCGGTTACTAATACGGAAGGTGAAGCAAGAGCAGTATATGCGGGGGCTTTCACTGATAAAGACAAGCATGTTATAAATGGCGGGACATTAAACTTTGGTGATGATACAACTAAAAATGTCACGGTGAAGGTTGACGCGAAAAAAGATGCTCTGGGGCTGAATGCAATACGTTCAACGAACAACAGTGAGGTTGAACCGGGCATTATTAATGTCAAAGGTGAAAATGTAAGTATTGAAGCCAATTCGGCGGAAGGATTAGCTGTTGGTATTTGGGCACAAAATAATAAGACTGTAAATGATGGCAATCCGTCCACTGTGAAAATAGATGCTGATAACACATATATTAACGTAACTTCTGGTAATAAAGTGCCAACCGCAGGGGAATATAATAATATCGGCATTGTTAATTATAGCGGTGCTAAAGTAATTATTAACGGTAATTTAACAGTAGAGTCAGGAACTTTTTTGAGCACTCGCGGCGGTGCAACAACAGAGATCAATAAAGATGGCAAGGGCACAGTTAAAATCAACGGAGATATTAATTTTAACTATGACCAACCGACATCAGGAACATCGGTAGATGCAATTGTTGATTTAAATTTAACAACACAAGACTCTGTCTTTAACGGCAATATCTTTGTTAACGGTAATCCTTATCCGCCAGACGGGAAAAAAGAGGTTGGCGGCATGACCTTAGGACTTGCCAACGGTGCACAATGGAATACTGATGAGAACAGCTTTGTTAATAAACTAAATTTTAACGATGGTATTATTAATGTGAATGGCGGTGAGGGGCAGGAAGTTAAACTTGGTGACATTAATGGCAGTGGAGGCACTGTAAATATGTTAACGAGCTCCGATTTAAAAACCGCCAAATTATCAATTGGTACGATAGAATCTGATGCTGTAAATAAAATCGATCTCAAAGCCAAAGCGGTGGCCGGTCCTAAACTTACAATTAATTACACTGGTATCACCGCCGACGATCTTAACAATGTGGCTGATGATTTAGGGGGTTTAGCTAAAAATATTAGTGTTGCGGAAGGTACTAATACTGGTCTTACAGCTACGGCTAATGTAGCAGAAGGTTTGTTAAAGGGTTCGGTAAGCGCTGATCTGGATACTGCTGCCAGCGGCAGTACGGTCAAGGTTGACAGCGTCAAACAAAATAAGGAAAGTTCTACTATGACTTCTATGCGCAATATTGCCAGTGTTGCGATCGTTTCATGGCGGCAGGAGGACAGCACGCTGAGCCAGCGGTTAGGAGAATTGCGTAACAGCAAGGGAGACCAAGGCATTTGGGCACGTATGAGCCGCGGTGAATTTGAATACAGCGGCGCTTATAAAAATCAGTATAATTTCTTCCAATTGGGCTATGATAAAGCTTTTGGCAGCTGGCATTATGGTGCGGCAATAAGCCATAACGACGGAAAAACTACTTACGATAGCGGTAAAGGTGAAAACAAGAGCACCTCCCTGTCACTTTATGGAACCTGGCTGGGTGACAGAGGACATTATACTGATATTGTTTTAAAACAGGGTCGTTTATCCAACGAATACGATAATTATGCGGCAGCAGGGCATACTCATGGCGATTATGATGCTTGGGGAACTTCCTTGAGCGGTGAATATGGTATGAAGGTAGGTCTCGATAACGGCTGGTATGTAACGCCGCAGGCTCAACTGACCTTGATGCGTATCGGCGGTGAGGATTATACGACTAATAACGGTATTAAAGTCAGCCAGGATACGCTGTCAAGCTGCGTTGGACGAGTGGGCTTTGAAATGGGGAAGAGTATCAGCGATAAAGGCAGCATTTATGCTAAAGCCTCCTTACTGCACGAATTTGCTGGTAACGCTGACACCTATCTGAGCCTGAATGGTATCAGCAACAGCTACAGTCAGGATATTGGCGGCACCTGGTATGAAGCAGGCCTGGGCTTCAACTTCAAAACTACGGACAACAGTTATGTTTATGCTGATGTAGTTAAAACATTTGGCGATGATATTAAAACTCCGTGGCAGTGGAATGTGGGTGCTCGCTGGAGTTTCTAAGCAGTATTGAAATCTGAACAGAAGAGAAATAAAAAAGCACCGCCTGAAAGCGGTGCTTTTTTATTTCTCTGTTTTTCTCATGGGCTTCGCTTTTGGTATTTTGGGCGCGGTCAGTTCAAAGCTGTGGGCGATCATGGCAAATAATTCGCCTTTGGGCACACTGTTTACTTCGACGGTGTTCCAATGTTCTTTGTTCATATGCCAGGCCGGGTAAACGCCTTTGTAAGTACGGCGCAGAAATTCGGATCTGACAGGATCACATTTCAGATTTATGCAGAGCTTGCCTTGAAGATGCATAATACAGGCAAACCATTTACCACCGGATGGATGGCGCATAATAGTGAGATCGTTATCGGCAAAGGGATAATCTTCGACAGCATTAGGATAAGTAAGGCAATGAGCGATCAAGGTTTGTTTTTCCATGGCAGATACCTCGCTTTCGTCAGGCGGCATTAATTTTATCATAATTATATAACAAAAAAGCCGACCTCGCAGTCGGCTTTTTATTTTGTGATATGCTAATTATTTCCCTGTCAGTCTTTTGATGATTTCCTGATAGGCTTCTTCGACGCTGCCCATATCACGGCGGAAACGGTCTTTGTCGAGTTTTTTCGTTAGTATCCCAGTCCCATAAGCGGCTGGTATCAGGTGTGATCTCGTCGGCGAGGATCACTTTTCCGTCTGCATCGACGCCAAATTCCATTTTGAAGTCGATCAGGCGCACTTTCCGTTCAGCCAGAAAGGCCTTTAAGATTTCGTTGATCTTCAGGGCGCAGGCTTTGATTTCTGCAACCTGTGCATCGGTTGCCAAGCCAAAAGCTTCGGCATAATCAGCGTTGATCATCGGATCGCCAAGATCGTCGTTTTTATAGTAAAATTCTACGATAGGGCGTTTCATAACATAGCCTTCTTCGACGCCCATTTTTTTGGCCAGGCTGCCGGCGGCGATGTTACGGGTAACTACTTCCATGGGGATGATACTGACTTTTTTACACAGCGCTTCACGATCGCTGAGTTTTTTGATCTGGTGATGGGGGATGCCGTGCTTGGCAAGCAGGTCAAAGAAAAAGCTGGTGATCGTATTATTCATAATGCCTTTATCTGCGATAGTGCCTTTTTTGAGGCCGTTCATGGCGGTAGCGTCATCTTTATAATAGATGATTACTTCATTGGGGTTCTCGGTTTCAAAAACTTTTTTGGCTTTGCCTTCATACAACATTTTTGCCATTGTCTGTAACCTGCTTTCTTTTAAATAAATTTATTAGTAGAGCCGGCGAATGTAAGGCACTCGTCGCCTGCTAAATCGCAAGTGTTGATATTGGTAGATGGATTTTTTACATTGTTAGTTTAGCTTGTTTGCTTTTCATTGTCAATGATTTTTCGGAACATTTAATATAAAAAATAGTAAAAAAAGGCGTTTTTATGCTAAAAATCCGAACATTTAAATAAAAATGTGGAAAAATATTTGATAAAACTCTTTACAAATCCTGAAAAGTGATTTATAATCACAGCATAAGCAACAGCGAAGTTGCGGGCCAAGGCCTGAGTTCGCCGTTGCTTTTTGTTTTATTCTGTTTAGTTTCAGTGAGGGGGAGAAAATTATGAGCAATGTACCGAAAATGTTTGGCAGCCTGGTATTTAATGAAACGGTTATGAAAGACCGTTTGCCAACGGCTACCTACAAGACTTTCAAAAACGCTGTCTTAAAAGGCGAAGCGCTGGATCTGCCGATTGCCAACATCATCGCCAATGCGATGAAAGACTGGGCGCTGGAACATGGCGCGACCCATTTTACCCATTGGTTCCAGCCGATGACCGGTATTACTGCCGAAAAGCATGAAAGCTTTATCGCTCCGACGGCAGACGGCCGCGTTATTATGGATTTCTCCGGGAAAGAACTGATCCAGGGCGAGCCTGATGCTTCCAGCTTTCCTTCGGGCGGTCTGCGCGCTACTTTTGAAGCCCGCGGCTACACTGCTTGGGACCCTACCTCTTATGCGTTTATCAAGGATGGCTGTTTATGCATCCCGACTGCGTTTTGCTCCTATACCGGCGAAGTATTGGATAAAAAAGCGCCGCTGCTGCGCTCGATGTGCTGTGTCGACCAGGCTGCCAGACGTATACTGGCGCTGTTCGGGCAGGCGACTGAGAAGGTTGTGACTACTGTCGGGCCGGAGCAGGAATATTTCCTCGTCGATAAGGAGATGTGGGAGCAGCGTAAGGATCTGGTATATACGGGGCGTACACTGTTCGGAGCCAAGGTTCCGAAAGGGCAGGAGATGGAAGACCATTATTTTGGCATCATCAAGCCGCGCGTCCTGGCTTTTATGAAGGAGCTGGATGAGGAGCTGTGGAAGCTGGGCGTGCTTGCTAAAACGGAGCATAACGAAGTTGCTCCGGCCCAGCATGAGCTGGCACCTATTTTTACTACTACTAACGTAGCTTCTGATCATAATCAGCTGACAATGGAATTTATGAAGCGCGTTGCCCTGCGTCACGGACTGGTATGCCTGCTGCACGAGAAACCCTTTGCTGGCGTTAATGGCAGCGGTAAGCATAATAACTGGTCTATTGCGACTACTGAAGGCGATAATTTACTGAATCCCGGTAAAGAACCACATAAAAATACCCGTTTCTTACTGTTTCTCGCAGCTATCATCAAAGCTGTTGATGAATATCAGGATCTGCTGCGCGTAAGTGTAGCCAGCGCCGGTAACGATCATCGTCTCGGCGCGAATGAAGCGCCTCCTGCGATAGTATCTGTTTTCCTGGGGACGGAGCTGACCAATATTCTGGAAGCTATCGAAAAAGGGAAGCAGTACAATCCTGACGCGGCGGCGTTATTGAAATTGAGCGGCGATGTTATCCCGGCACTGACCAAGGATAATACGGACAGAAACCGTACGTCTCCGTTCGCTTTCACCGGCAACAAGTTCGAGTTCAGAATGCTGGGCAGCGAGTTTTCTATCGCCGGCCCTAATATCGTTCTCAATACTATCGTTGCCGAAGCTTTGAATCAATTCGCAGACAAATTAGAAAAAGCAGCCGATAAAGATGCTGCCATGAAGAAATTGATCAAAGAAACCATCGTCAAGCATAAACGTATCGTGTTCAACGGTGACGGTTATACGGACGCATGGGTAGAAGAGGCCAAATCGAGGGGGCTTCTTAATCTTAAATCCACACCGGAAGCGCTGCCTTATATGGAAGCGGAAAAAAATATCGAATTGTTTGTTAAACACGGTATTTTTACAGCGGCCGAGGTGCGTTCCCGGGTGGAGATCATGCTGGAAAAATATGCCAAAACGATCAATATCGAAGCCTTGACGATGCTGGATATGCTGTATAAGGATATCCTGCCGGCGGCAGCGGCTTATACTAATGACCTGCTGGGCAATGCTGCGGCCAAAAAGGACCTGGGGATCAAAAACTGCTTTGAAGCTGATCTGGCGGCGAAGATTTCCGAGTTGACCGCTAAAATGTATAACAGCGGTGAAGCTGGCCAAAGCGCTGAAAGGTGCTGAAAAATGCGTTGATATGAAAGCTGAGGCCAACTATTATCATGACACGGTTTTAAAAGAAATGGAGCTCCTGCGCAGCTATGCTGATGCTGCCGAAGAGCTGATCGGTGAAGACTATCTGCCGTATCCGACCTACGGCAAGCTGCTTTACGGCGTCAACAATTAAAGGACGCCCTGGGGAAGCTGACAACGCGAAGAAGCGTATCCGCTGAGGATACGCTTCTTTTTTATAAATAGAGCTAAAATGATTGGATGTGGGGGGACTATGATGATGGAAAAATACGCAGCAGCGGATACGATGTGGGTACTGATCGGCGCGTTTATGGTATTTTTTATGCAGCCGGGCTTTGCCATGGTCGAGACCGGTTTTACCAGAGCTAAAAATGCCGGCAATATCGTGATGAAAAATTTTATGGACCTGTGTCTGGGCAGTATCGTTTTTTGGATCATTGGCTTTGGCCTGATGTTTGGCACGGATATCGGCGGTTTGATCGGTGCGCCTGATTTTTTTGTGCAAAACGATTATGGGGCGTCTTATCCGTCCTGGGCCTTTTTTATCTTTCAAACTGTTTTCTGTGCTACGGCGGCGACTATTGTATCAGGTGCTATGGCCGAACGGACGAAGTTTTCTGTTTACTGTATCTACAGTATTTTGATCAGCGCGGTTATTTATCCGGTCTCGGGGCATTGGATCTGGGGCGGCGGCTGGCTCGGCGCCATGGGTTTTCATGATTTTGCCGGTTCTACGGCGGTCCATATGGTTGGTGGTGTAGCCGCGCTTGTCGGTGCCAAGATACTTGGTCCGCGTATTGGAAAATATAATGCTGACGGCAGTGTCAATGCCATACCAGGACACAGCCTGACGCTGGGCGCTTTGGGCGTATTCATTCTCTGGTTCGGCTGGTTTGGCTTTAACGGCGGCTCTACAGTTTGCGCGACCGGTGAAGATGTCCTGACATCAATGGGCAGGATCTTTGTTACTACTAATATGGCCGCTGCCTCTGCCGCTACGGCAACGATGTTCCTGACCTGGCTGCGTTACGGCAAGCCTGATGTATCGATGACCTTGAATGGCGCGCTGGCAGGATTGGTCGCTATTACTGCTGGCTGTGACGCAGTCAGTGTTCCGGGAGCTTTTGTGATCGGTATCATTGCCGGGCTTGTGATCGTTTTTGCAGTAGAATTTTTTGACCAGATTGCCAGAATCGACGATCCTGTCGGCGCAATTTCGGTACATGGAGTCTGTGGTGCGCTGGGCACGCTGCTGGTTGGTGTTTTTGCAGTAGACGGCGGTCTGCTGTACGGCGGCGGCAGTGAGCTGCTGATCATTCAGGCGACGGGAGTTGCAGCGGTAGCGGCGTATATAGGTATCGTGATGACACTGATTTTTCAAATCCTCGATAAGACTATCGGGCTGCGGGTCAGCACGCGTGAGGAAATCGCCGGGCTGGATATGGAAGAGCATGGTCTGGCCAGCTCTTATGCCGATTTTATGCCGGCAGCAGAAGATTTCCATGGTGCTGTGACTGCTCAGGAAGCAGCAGAGGCTGGTGCTGCCGTTACTCACGTTACTGCCGCTCTGCCGTCAGCAGGCAGACCGAAAATGACGAAGATCGTGATCATTACTTCGCAGCTGCGTTTTGAGATCTTGAAGGAAGCTTTGGATAAACTTGGTATTACCGGTATGACGGTAACGAAGGTTTTGGGTTACGGGCTGCAGAAAGGCAATACCGAATATTACCGCGGTGCGGAAGTAAGCGTGCATCTGCTGCCCAAGGTCAAAGTAGAACTTGTTGTTTCGGCTATTCCTGTGGTTGCGGTGGTGGCAGCTGCGAAAAAAAAGTGCTTTATACCGGTAAGTATGGCGACGGTAAAATTTTTATCTATGATGTAGAGAACGTCGTTAAGATACGTACTGGCGAGGAAGGCTATGAAGCCCTGCAGGACGAGCCGATCGAGGCATAATAAATAAAGCTGACTTGCGGTACTGTCCTGATATGGCGGCAGTACCGCTTTTTAGTAATCATATTTTAGAAAATAATGCAACTAATAATTATTATTAAGATTTTTGACTGTCGCTGCTTTCTGTGATATAGTGATAATAACAACAAGCGATGCTGTCATTCATTGGCAGCGCGCCGTTGATCTTGAAAAGACAGGAGTTGAAAGTTATGTTGTATACCGCAGAAGACGCGATCCAGATTTATCATGCTAAATCATCGACTTTGGAATTTTTTGCGGCAAAAGTGCCGAAAGCTGCCTGGCAGGGTATCCGCAAAGAAGATATTGAGCCGGCTCAGGAATATTACAGTGACGATATTATTGTAGATTTTGATTTGCTGGACCGGGACGCTTATGAAGAAAAGGTCTGCGGCGGTGCTCATAGCGATCTGCCCGATGCGGCGTTTCCTGTTCTGGTGATCGTCAAGTCTTTGGATTAAAAAATTTTTATACTCAAAAATGACCTTTGCAGGTACTGCGCTTACAAAGGTCGTTTTTTTATTTACTTCTACTGTTTCAGGGGGGGTAAGGGCTTTAAAATGCGCCATTCAGACCTGTAAAAAAGGCGGAAAAAGTATTTTTGTAAGTAAACTGTAATTTTTTTCTAGTTGATATTTAAATATTGAAAACTTCACACAGATGAAAAAGTGTATATAATAAAAATCGTAAACAAAACCTGCTCAGCAGGAAAGGAAAGAGGTCAATGAAAATGAAAAAATCTGTAATCGTAGTGGTCTGCTTATTATTGGTAGGCATTTTTGGCTGGTCTATTGCTAAAGCCAACAGTGCCGATATCAAAGTCCATCTTGGTGCAGGCACCATCGTTATGGATCAACAAGAGCTGGTATTAACTCCTGATGAAGCCATCATGGTTCAAGAAGATACAGTATACCTGCCCCTGCGTCCGCTGATGGAAAAAATGGACTACCAGGTATTCTGGGATGCCGGTATGCAAAATGTTTCGATGGAAAAAGGTGATCAGACCTATTTTATGACTATTGGCAGCAACCAATATGTACGCAATGGCCAAACCATTACTTTGGACAACGCTCCGATTTTAGTAAATGGCAAGACTATGGTGCCGGTTACATTCTTTACCAACGTCATGAACAAAACTGTTGAAGTTTCCAACAGCCATGTTTAAGCCTTAACGGCAATTACATCTCATATATAGCTTCCTACAGGCAAAACACCGCTTTTACAGAAAGCGGTGTTTTGCTTTTTTTCAGCGGCAGTAAAAAACAGCGGCCGGGCTTAAAAAATAAAGATAAAAGTATTTATTTGCTAAAAGTAAAAATGCTATAATATAAAAAATAGGTTATAATTAATAGCGGATAACCTAATTGTTTTATTTTGTAGAATTCAGAGAGCATTTGTAAAAAATAGAAAGAGGTAGCTTTATGTGGGGAAAACTGCATCGTGAGCTGATCGTCATAACTATAATCTCAGTTTTGATCCTGGCGGTTTCTTTTGCATTCAATTTCAGTGCCAGTCAAAAGGACATTCTGGAACGCCAGACTTACGATTATTTGCTGGACGCAGCCCATCATACCAAGGTTATTCTGCATACCGAGATCCAGCGGCAGAATGAATTACTGGATATCGTGCTGAGAAACGCTCCTCGATATGAAGGGCAGAAGGATAATTTGATCAATCTTTTGAGTACAGTTTCCAACACAGGGCATTTTTCGACTGTTGGACTTACTTATCGTGGTCAGAAAACCCTGATGAGCAATGGCGAGGAAATCAATATCCTGGATCAGGATTATTATAAAAGGGCCTTAGAGGGAGAAGAAGTTGTTGAAGGGCCGGTCGTTTTGCCGTCCAGCGGCAGAAAAGTAGTTATTCTGGCTAAGCCACTGTATAAGGATGAAGAGGTCATCGGCGTTGTCCATGAAGCCTATGATCTTGACAATGCGACGAAAACGCTGCTGGCGGTGCTGAATATGCAGCAGGACCGCATTACGATGATCGCAGATGAAAAGGGCGACGTTATTATGGGCATCGGCAATGGCAAGCAGGGAAATTTCTTTAAATTCCTGGAGCAGGAAGCCATTGGCTGCTCGATGACGAAGCAAGACCTGGAAAAAGCTATCGCGAAGAAGGAAAGCGGCGCTTTCTATTATACTGATATCTTTGGCGAGACACAGTATGTAGTCTTTGCGCCTGTAGAAGTTAACGACTGGTACACTTTCCAGATCGTTTCAGGAACCAATCTGCTGGCAGATCAGCAGATGCTGAATAAGATCGCCCGGGATACGATGGGAAAATATTTCCTGCTCATTTGTCTGTGCTTTCTCGTTATCATCTATATCTGGCGGCAGATCGAAAAAGACCGCTTAAAACAGATCAACGCGGAGATAGAGGGTCTGCGGCTGACGGCGGGCTTGATGGAAGGCTGCATGTTTGAATTTGATCTGAAAGCATGTAAATTTCTGATCGTTAAAAATACCGGTGAAGGTGCGACGGGGCATAATACCGAAAAACAGATACTGGAAAAATTGGGCGGCTTTATTACTGATACTATTGCGGAAAAGAATAGCAGCAGTTTAAATAAGTATTTTCATGAGGAAGACAGCAGTGCCGTGCAGAAGGCTCTGACAGAATTGCAAAGGGCCGGCAGGACAGTTTTTCAGGGGCGCCTGCATACTTCTGATGGCGATTATCACTGGTATCGTTTTTATATGGCGGTGGTATTTGATGATAAGCGGCAGATCAAGCGTGTTTTAGGTAATGTTCTGGATATCAACGATACGCAGAATAAATTTGCACGGATGCAGCATAAGGCTGAGCGAGATCCTTTGACGGGTATTTATAACCGGGCTGTTTTTGAAAAATATGTCAATGAGGTTTTAGCTGACAGCTCGAAACGGCAGCATGCCTTTTTCCTGCTGGATATTGATGATTTTAAAAATGTTAACGACAGCAGGGGACATGCCTTCGGTGATACGGTGCTGTGTGAGCTTACTGCCAATCTTGAGCGCAGTTTCCGCAGCTCGGATCTGCTGGGCCGTATCGGCGGCGATGAATTTGCGGTGCTGATGTGTGATATCACCAGTATGGAAAATGCCCTGGTGAAAGCCGGGCAGATCTGCAGTCTGTACACTAAAGGCGCGGCAAAAGAAGGACTGAAGATATCCTGCAGTATCGGGATGGTGTTCTGTGAATCTGACGACGGCGCTGCTTTTGACGACCTGTATCAGAAAGCGGACAGCGCTTTGTATAAAGCCAAGGGAAAAGGCAAAAATGTTTTTGTCGTATTTGATGAAAATATGCTGTGAGAACAGCAGGGAATATTCCTGGAAAAATGTAAAAGCAGCTTCTCATCTTAATAATGGAGAAGCTGCTTTTTGATTTAAAAATAAATTTCTGAAAAACTATTTTGAAAAAAATGGGAATGTGCTATAATAACATAAATTAAAATATTGCGAATTTAAATATTGCGATATTTAAAATTTGTGAAGTCGATTTTCGGCAAGGTAGATTGCAACCCTCTCCGCCTTGTTTGAAGATATTCCCCAAAAATAGACCTGCCATATGGCAGGTCTATTTTTTTATTTGATATTTAAATCTGGTATCTTGTAAGGTGTTGCAAGCTTTGCGGCTTCCTGCAGGCCATGCTGTATAATAAAATCACGGATCGTTTCAAGGATATAGGAAAAACAAATTGCCAGATAAGTGCTGAAACCTTCAATATCCCGTGCTTCCAGGTATAAATAAGCCTGCCATGTATATTTGCAAAGAGTATCCGTCGTTCCTGCAAGATTCTGGCGGTGAAAAGCCAGATAATAACCCCAGTGCAGCAGTTTATTGGTTTCCTGCAGTATCGCCCGCAGCGGCTGCAGCTCCGTAAGTTCGATCAGGGAATTGACTATTAAGGCCAGGGGTACTTTACCTGGCTGACCAAATTCTGACCGCCAGGCTTTCTGTGTCTGGGGATCGATCCTGCCGGCTGCAGCCACAGCGACAGGCTTGATAATAACTGACATTAGCTGCAAGGCGCTGAGATAGATCAGCGTATCTTTTTTGTAACGCTCGTTCTGCATACAATTAGCGGTGATGAAGGTAGGCGGCAGCCTGACAATAGTGCCCTTGGTATTGATGGTTTCTGCGAAGCCGATCTCGTTGAGCAGAGCCAGCGATTTGCGGATCGTGGAAATAGAGACTTTGTAGTTTCTGGCCAGTACAGCTTCATAAGGTAAAAGTGTACCGGGCTCATAGATGCTGGCGGCGATCTTATCGATCAGGTCACGGGCGATCTGGGTATAGTAATGGTCGCGTCCTTTTTCAGCGCTCCAGTTATAATCATAAACAGGTTCGGGAATCTCTGCCTGTTGGTATTTTTTGTATACTTTCCGGATATATTTGTTGACTGAAACAGAAAAGCTGAGATACATATCATTGAAACGCTTATTGACAAGCTGTTAATCATTACTCTGTAAAGCAGCCAGCAGCAGCCGGAAGGTTTCCGGATCATACTTAAACAGTATATTTTTAGGTGCCGCTAAAGTAACCTTAGAATAAGTTTTCAGACTGTTATACAGATCGTTATAGAGCAGATTGTTGGAGCTGCGCAGCAGTTCGTTCAGCAGAGCTGAAAAAGCGGCATCGAGCGCTGCAGTATCCTGACAGTTATTTTTTTTGAGCAGCTTCTGATAGGAGGGCAGCTTTTTGATATCGCAGTGTGCGGCAGAAAAATGAAAAATGGACGGTAAAATGAGCCCCATGGTTTGATAAACTTCTGTCAGCGACTCCTGACGCCGCAGCAGACCAACAGCATAGCTTTGAGAAGCACTGTTTTTTTCAGCCCGGTAAATGACACGTGCCGGTTTGCGTTCTGTCGTTTGGATCAGGCCTTCTGTTTTTAATCTGGCCAAAACATCTTTGACGGTGCGGATACCGACATTATAAATGGCTGCAAGCTGCGGCATGGAAGGCAGAGTATCGCCAGGTTTCAGATGGCCGCAGGTGATCTGGTCGTGTAAATTTTGATAAAGAAATTCAAATAGCGTATTTTTGCTTAACATCGCCAATATCCCTTCGAAAATATTACAAGTAAATTATAACATAAACATTTATAGTAAAACATATAGTAAATTTAGTTATTTGAAAAAACGATTAGATATAATTTAAAAATACTTTATTTTTATTAAAGAATGAAATAACAAATGTAAACGAATAAAAAATATAATTTTATTAATTAATACAAAACTACTTCTGCTAAAAATATGAAAAAGTTTAATATGTGATTAAAAACGGCTTGGAGCAACATTTTTATATAAGATATTGTGCTGGTTTTTAATAAATGCTATAATAAAAACAATAAACTATACTTAATTTAATTGGCAAAATAATTAAACATTAAAAATGTTGGTGTACAGTTTGCAATTATGATGAAATTTGAAATAGAAAAACGTGTAGAAATGCAGGATATATTTTTTTAAAGGAAGCTATATGCATACGTACACAGTAAGGAGTGGAAAATGGAAACTTTAGACAGAAAAAAAATAGGGATGAATATCAAAGTAAGAAGGATGCAGAAACTGATCTCGCAGACAGCGATGGCAGAAAAATTAGGGATCTCGCAGACACATATGAGCAACGTCGAAGTTGGCCGCGCTATGCTTAGCCTGGAGCTGCTGCTGCAGCTGAAAAATATTTTAGGCTGTACGATCGACGAACTGCTTTGTCTGGAAGATGAAAACAAACCCAGGAAAAAGAGAGTCAGGGTCATTCGTTACCTTGATTAAAGCTAAGCAAAAAGATTTTTAAAGAAAGTGGTGGGACGAATATGCAAAGTATCGATTTAAAAAAAATAGGCAATGAAATCAAAGTCAGAAGAGTAAAACAGGGCATTCAGCAAACAGCTTTGGCGGAAATGCTGGATATAACGCAGACCCACCTGAGCAATATTGAAAATGGCAGAGTCCCCGGCAGTTTGAAACTGCTGTTGAAGCTGCGCAGTATTTTCGGGTGCAGGCTGGAGGATCTGGTAGATCCGGAGTGTGATGAAGCGCCGGTCAAAGCTAATGATAAAAGAATGCGGCGTATAAAAGTGATCAGATATTATGAAAATGCCTGATAGCAGGCATGAATAAAAAACAGGTCAGCTTTTAGAAGGCTGGCCTGTTTTTTATTACTGTCTGAAGTAGCTGGGCTGTACTGTGAGCAGTAGTGAAAAGTTCACAAGTCAGCGGAAATTTTTGTGGTATATTAATAAATAGAGTAACAGAAAAATCTTGTTTTGAGAGTGAACGCCATGACTTTAAAACAAAGTAATTATAAATCGATAACAGCTTTACTGCTGATACTGGTTATTGCTGTCGGCGCAGTCTGGGCCCCTCTATATGTAGAGGCCAGTCACGGACATGACTGCAGCGGAACAGCTTGCCAGGTGTGTCTGACGGTCAGCGTTATCGGCAGCTGTCTTAATTATGTTCTGCCGGCGCTGCTGCCATTGCTGCTGAGTCTGTCAGTTCCGGCTGAAAGTGTTGGAAGCAGGGCTTTGCCTGCCAGTCTGGCAAGGCTGACGCTGATCGGGCTGAAAGTGCGTCTTGATAATTGAGAATTGCCAAAATTTATTTTAAATAAATTTTGGAGGTCGTACCTTGAAAAATAAATTTGTTTATCTCGTTACTATCATTCTGGCTGTGCTGTATCTTGCGGCGGGGCATTATTTTGCTGTGCAGGGTTTAAGTTTTTTTAAAGAGAAATCGCCTACTGACGTTGTTGAGGCAAGGGTAGTGAAGCTTTTGCCGGCAGCAGCCGGGGCTAAATTTGAGCAGATAAGATTTGAAGCCGAATTATTGTCAGGAAGGCAAGAAGGCGTCAAAGTGACGGCTGCGCAGAATAAAGCCGGCAGTTTTGCGGTTGGGCGCGATGTAGCCGTTGGCGATAAGGTGCTGCTGCTGCCGGGTCGGAGCAGTCAGGGTGAATGGAGTTATGCCGAGCATCTGCGCAGTAATGTACTGATGTGGCTGTTTGCTGTTTTTGCTTTAAGTATTATCGCTTTTGGACGGATGCAGGGCGTAAATACTTTGATCTCTCTGCTTTTTTGCTGTCTGTCGATCTTTGCGGTTTTTGTGCCGGCGATACTGTCAGGCAAGAACGTTTACTGCTGGACGATCCTGACCTGTGCTTTTATTGTCGTTACTAATCTGCTGCTGGTGAATGGCATCAGCAGAAAAACGGTCGCGACTATTTTGGGCTGTATCGGCGGACTTGTCATTGCGGCGCTTATCAGTGCGTCTGCAGACAGTTTTTTGAAGCTTACGGGGCTGGTAGACGAGGATTCCATGTACCTGCTGTTTTTGAATCCTGCTGACCCGGTCGATCTGAAAGCAATCATATTCAGCGCGATTATTATCGGCGCTTTGGGAGCGATCATGGATGTGGCGATGGATATTGCTTCGGCGCTGAACGAGCTGGCGGCTACTACTGCTGAACCTACAAGGAAAATGCTGCTGCAGGCCGGCAATAATATCGGCCGCGATATTCTGGGCATGATGTCCAATACGCTGATCCTGGCATATATCGGCGGTTCACTGACGATAGTTTTGCTGTTCTTTGCTTATAACCATTCGCTGCTGTATCTGCTGAACAAGGAAATGGTGGTCGTAGAGATCCTGCAGGCCGTTATCGGCAGCTTTGGCATCCTGTTTACGATCCCGTTTACTTCTTTTATCTGCAGCAGGCTGTATGTAAAAAAGGCCGGAAGACGTCATAAGTCAGGCTTGGAAAATAAAATATAAATTATATGGCAAAAATCTTGCAGGAATTGATTTGATATATTATAATAAACCGTGCTGAAAAATTATATAAATTTATTAATTATATAATAAAAAGTATAACTGGTAATATAAAAAATAAACGGGATGCAATTAAAAAATAAGCAGGATGGGAGCAACTGTTATGAAAAATGAAGATGATGTTATCGGCAATGAAATAACGGGTGGCGGGAGCAGTTCCAGCGGTCCTTTAAAAAGTCTGCTGGAGGTATGTCCGATCTGCGGCAAGGAATTTTCCTGCAATAAAACCTATCATGTCTATACGGCCCTGGCCGGACGCCGGCGGCAGTATTACTGCAGCTATCACTGCTTTAAACAGCGGCCGAATCCCAAAAATAAATTATAAAACACTAAAACACCGTACATTTTGTACGGTGTTCTTTTATTATGCTGTCGTGCATAGATGACAGGAAGCAGTTTGCAGGATTTGTTGAATGATATTTTTGCAGTGTTTACATATATTCGCCAATATGGGGAAGCTTAAAAAGAACGAGTAAGTAAATCAGTATGATTGTCCTGTGGGGGGGTAAAACTATACGATGTCAAAAAATAATATTGCAAGAATATTGCTTTTTTAAAATCAGTTAACTACAATATTAATTAGATAACGAATAATTTAGAAAATATTAAATAAAATAATTGTAAAACTTAAATTGATGAGAGGATTTGCAGAAATTTAAAATAATGAGAGAAGTGAAAGCATGAACGCGGACAGTTACGGCCTTAAATTGAACGAACAAAGCAGTGAGCAGACGGTCTATGATTACAATATGCTGATGAGTGCGATGAACGTCAGTGTCAGTAAGCACTTGATGGACGAAAATTTTACGGTAGTCTGGGCTAATGATTATTTTTACTCGCAGACTTTATACACAAAGAAAGAGTATGAAGCGATCTATCGTAACAGCTGCCGCAAATATTTTTGCGCAGTACCCGGAAGAGTATGCAAAAATGGCGATGGCAGTTGAACAGGCATTGCTGAAAGGGAAAAGCGGTTATGAATGTATCTGCAGGATGCCGCTTAAAGATGGAAGCTGCTCCTGGATCAAAGTCAGCGGTATGTTCAGCGACCAAAAAGTTAACGATATCCCGGTCATTTACGCTACCTTTATTGATGTTACTGAAGCCGTTGAACAAAAGGAACTGCAGCAGCAGCTGGAAAAACGTTCACAGGAGCTGCAGGCGGCACTGCAGGCGGCAGAAGTCGCTAACCGTGAAAAGTCTGATTTTCTTTCCCGGATGTCGCATGATATCAGGACGCCGATGAACGCTATTATGGGGATGACGGATATTGCCTCCGCGCATATCGACACTCCGGAAAAGGTACAGGATTGTCTGCGGAAGATCTCGCTTTCAAGTCAGCATCTTCTGGGCCTGATCAATGATGTGCTGGATATGTCGAAGATAGAAAGCGGAAAAATGACTCTGGCGGAAGAAGTGATCGAGCTGCCGGAGGTGATGGATACTATCGTTTCGATCATGCAGAGCAGTGTCAAGGCCAGGCAGCAGCATTTGACGTGCGCCTGCGGCATATCAGGCACGAGCAGCTGTGCTGCGATTCGCTGCGTCTGCGGCAGGTACTGATCAATGTGCTTTCCAACGCTTCCAAGTTTACGCCGCCTGGCGGTACCGTCAGTTTCGATATCGAAGAAGCGGCGTCAGAGAATGCGGCCAAAGCCTGGTTCATATTTACAGTCAGGGATACCGGAATCGGAATCAAACCGGAGTTTTTGAGGGATATTTTTAAACCCTTCACCCGCGAAAAAGACAGCCGGATCGATAAAACAGAAGGCAGTGGCCTGGGGATGGCGATCTCGAAGAAAATCGTCGATCTGATGGGCGGAACGATCGAGGTCAGCAGTGAGGTCGGTACTGGTACTGAATTTACGATCAGCCTGCCGCTGCAGATCAGTGAACTGGAATTGGGCAATTTTAAGTTTTCCGATTTGAAGATCATCGTAGTCGACGATGATGTGATCGTCTGTGAGCATACGACGGAGCTTTTACGGCAGATTGGCATTCGTTCGGACTGGGAAACCGACGGACAGCGGGCGGTGCAGAAGGTCCTGGCGGCGCATCAGGCGGGTGAGCCTTACGACGCGGTGATACTGGACTGCAGGATGCCGGATCAGGGTGGCGTGGAAACAGCGGCGATCATCCGCAATGCTGTCAGCGAACCGCTGCCGATCATTTTGATTTCGGCATATGACTCCTCTGATATCGAAGAACAGGCCCGTCAGGCGGGCGTCAACGGTTTTATGACGAAGCCTGTTTTTATGTCGACGTTGTGCAGGGCTTTACAGAAATATGTATTAGGTGAAGTAGCTGTCGATGAACAAAAGAGTAAAACTGATTTCAGCGGTAAACGCTTTTTATTAGTGGAAGATAACGCTTTGAACCGTGAGATAGCGGTGGAAATGCTGGAATCTACCGGAGCTGTTGTAGAAAGTGCCTTTGACGGCGCAGAAGGTGCGGCAAAATTTGCGGCGGCGCCGGCAGGATATTATGATCTGCTGCTGATGGATGTGCAGATGCCGGTAATGAACGGCTATGAAGCCACGCAGAAGATCCGCGCTTCTGCTAAGACCGATGCCAGAACCGTGCCGATTGTGGCGATGACGGCCGATGCTTTTGCCGAAGATATCATCGAAGCGAAAAAGGCAGGTATGAACAGCCATTTAGCCAAGCCTTTAAATTTAGCGACGCTGGTGCGTGAAATAAATAAACAGCTGCAGAAGCATTGAAAAAGAGAATAAAAGTTCTGGGACACCGTATGTGTGATTGCATACGGTGTTTTTTTATTTGTTTGAGAAGAAAAGAGGCTGTTGTCTAAGGCTGGCAAGTAAATAATTCAAATAACAAAACCGTCTGCCTGGGCAGGCGGTTTTTTGCAGTTCGGGTGCCAGTTGCAAGACTTTCAGACAGGCGTATTCACTTATAACAAAAATGTCTTGCGGGGGGGGACAAATATGGTATTATATCAAAAATAATCTATATAGATACTATTAAGTATAAGGAATAAGAAATTATCAAAACAAGAATTAATTAAAATATTGCGAAAGTAGACAGGATGAGTAAGGTTTTCACCAAGACGTTGCGACCCTCCGTCTTGCTTGAAAATATTTCCCCATAAGTGCCGCTTTGCGAAAAAAGCAGAGCGGCAAACCCAAATACACGCTGCGTTTTAAAGACGCAGCTTTGATGAACGTTTTTAGACAGGGAATACAGTCGCTTCCTTTGTTTAAAATATTATTTCCAAACAACCCTTTATGTATAATCGGGGTCTTGCAATCAGCGTGAAAAATTTACAGAAAGGAGCGGGAAAGGCAAAAGCCAGGGCAATCATTTTCAGTAGAAGTCAGGCTGTAACACGCCTGCTGCCCCTGTGCGATAAAAGATAAAAATTTGAAGTAAAAATTGATGATGAAGGAGTGAGACAGTTGTCTAAATCCAAAAGATACCAGTTAGAGAAAAAAATCATAGTTTTTTTGAGCAGCGGTTTGTTTGCGATTTCGGGGTTTTGTGCAGGCGACGTTTATGCCGCGGCTGTTTTTGCGGATGGAACCGGGACCAATTCGACTGTTGCCGGCGTAAATAATAACGCCAGCGGTGAGAATACCAATGCTGTAGGTTATAACAATCATGCTATTTCTGATAACAGCAATGCGATCGGCGCGAATAACCAGGCTTTGGCCGAGGATTCCAATGCCATCGGCAGTAAAAACAACACTTATGCCAATGAATCGAACGCGATCGGCAGCGGCAATATCACTAATGGCATCGGGTCTAATGCTATTGGTAAGGATAATGTGGCCAATGGCTTGGACAGTAACGCTTTTGGTACTGCCAATAAGGCGAATTCGGATAATTCCAATGCTTTCGGTACCGGCAATCTGGCGGATGGTATCGGTACGAGCGCCTTTGGTTATTTGAATAATGTCAGCGGCAATGAATCAGTGGCGTTTGGTTTTACCAATACCATTTCGGCAGCAGAGGCCGTAGCAATGGGACGCAATAATCAGGTGATCGCTACCGGAGGCAGTGCGATCGGTAATAATAATCAGGCAATGGCGATGTATTCTACTGCGATCGGCAATGATAACTATGCGATCGGAGAGAATTCCAGCGCGATCGGGCTCGGCAACAATATTACAGCTAACGATGCTACGGCGCTGGGAAATAAGAATACAGCTTCAGGGATCTCGGCAGGCGCTGTCGGTATCAGCAATACTGCCAGCGGCCATAATGCCCAGGCTTTCGGTTATTTAAACGAAGCTACGGCTCAGGATTCCCAGGCCTTCGGTGCGCAGAACAAAGCGACGGAGCGTTATGCCAGTGCTTTCGGGCATGAAAATGAGGCTAAGGCCTATGCGGGCAGTGCGCTGGGTGTGAAAAACGTGGTTACAGGCGATTTTGGTTCGGCGGTCGGTTATGATAATACGGCTTCCAACTATCTGGCCAACGCCATCGGTACCTCGAATGTGGCTTCCGGCGCCTATGCCAATGCTTACGGTGTGTATAATGAAGCTACTGCCAGCTATGCCAGTGCCTTTGGCTACGGCAATAAGGTCGGCGGCGAGCATGCTATCGCGTCTGGCTACAATAATAATATCGCCGGTAATTTTGCCAGCGCTTTCGGTACGGAGAATACGGTCAGCAATATTCGCAGTGCGGCCGTAGGTTCAAATAATACCGTCAGCGGCGAGATCAGTAATGCTTTTGGCTATAATAATACCGCCAGCGGCAATTATACTAACGCGATCGGCTATAATAACCAGGCGCAGGCTTTTGCCGCTTCGGCGATCGGCTATCAGAACAGGGCTACGGCCAGCGCGGTTTCGGCCAGCGCCGTGGGTCGTTCCAACGAAGTGAGCAACGAATATGCCAATGCTTTCGGTGCTTTGAACAAGGCGTCGGGTTCTTCCTCCAGCGCTTTCGGCGTCAACAATAACGCTTCGGGGTCCTTTGCCAGTGCTCTGGGCTATCAGAACACAACGGCCGGCTATCTCGGCAGTGCTGTGGGCGCCAGCAATAACGCGTCTGCTAATTATGCCAGTGCTTTTGGTTATGGCAATGCGGCCTCGGGCTATGTCGGCAACGCTATCGGCAGTATGAATACGGCCAGTGAGAATGCCAGCGCTGTCGGCTATGGCAATAATGCTAATGCTCTGGCTGCCAGTGCAGTTGGCTACAATAATACAGCCGGCGGCGTAGGTTCCAGTACGATCGGCTATAATAATACGGCTACGAATGAAAATGCCAGTGCTTTTGGTTACGGTAATACTGCAGGCGGCCTGGCATCCAGCGCTTTTGGTTTCAGCAATACTGCTAGCGGCGATAATGCCAATGCTTTTGGCTATAATAATATTGCCAGCGGTTCCAAGAGCAATGTTTTCGGAACGGGAAATACTGTTTCCGGCAGCAGCAGTAACGCAGTCGGCACTGCTAATGAAGTTGCCGCTGAAAACAGCACTGCTGTCGGCAATAACAATACGATCAGCTCCGGTGCAGAAAATTCGGCGGCGCTGGGAAATAATATCAGTATCAGCTTAAAAGACAGTGTAGCTTTGGGAAATAATTCTACAGCGACGGCGATCAACAGCGTTACGGGCAACAGCAGCTATACTAAATGGGCCGGTGTCAGCGACGTCGTGGGCGTTGTCAGCGTAGGCAGCTCCGGGGCGACCCGTCAGATCCAGAACGTAGCGGCAGGGCAGGTCAGCGCCACTTCTACCGATGCCGTCAACGGCAGCCAGCTGTATGAAGTAGCGCAGAAAGCAGCGAGCAGGCTACTGTTTCGGCAGGCGACAGCAATGTCGTCGTTACACCTACTACGAATAGCAGCGGCGGCACCGATTACGAAGTGAAGCTGGCTGATGAGCTGGAGATTGGTACGGGCGTCAAAGTAGACGGCACCGGCGACGGCAAGATCGAAGTGGGTAACGGCAATGTGGTCATCGACGGCAGCGACGGCTCGATAACTGCCGGCGGTGTGACGATCAATAAAGATGATGCAGGCACGGTCAACGGCCTGACCAATACTACCTGGGACCCGGACAATTATGTATCCGGGCAGGCTGCGACCGAAGACCAGCTGAAAGCGATCTACGATACGCTGCGGAAGCAGTCGAACTGGCCGCTAAGCATACAACGATGGAAGCTGTCGACAACAATATCCTGATCGAAAAAAGCACTAACGCTGACGGCGGCGACCATCACGAACTGAAATTGAATGATGTCGTTGAGATCGGCAGCGGCGCCAATAAAGTCACTATCGACGGCAATATGGTACGATCAGTACCGGTAATATCAATATGAACGGTACCAACGGCGTGATTACTGCCGATAAGATCACTATCGACGGCGGTGCCGGCACGATCGGCGGTCTGACCAATACTACCTGGGACGCAGAGAATATCACCAGCGGCCAGGCGGCGACCGAAGACCAGCTGAAAACTGTTTCTGACAGCGCTATCAAATACGATGTGGACAGCGGCGGCACTATCAATAAAAACAAAATCACGCTGGAAGGCAGCAGCGGCACTACGATCGGCAATGTAGCGGCAGGCGAAGTCAGCGCTACCTCGATGGACGCCGTCAATGGCAGTCAGCTGTATCAGGTCAAGCAGGACATCAATAATATCACAGGATATCACCAAGCTGGGTGACGAGATCGATACGGTCGGCGCGCTGTCAGCAGCGATGGCAGGCCTGCATCCGCGCTTCCAGGACGGTAACAAGGGCGAGTTGGCCATGGCCTACGGCGGCTACGGCGGCAAAAGCGCATTAGCAGTCGGCGGCTTCTACGCCCCCAACGAAAAAGTAATGTTCTCACTGGGGCTGGGCATTTCCGAAGGCGGCAGTAAAATGGGCAACTTCGGCGTCAATTTTGCACTGGACCGCTCTAGAGACCGCAAGGCAGAAGCACGAAATATAGTTTATACCCGTAAAGAGGTAGACAGCTCTTTGGCAGCGCAGGATGAAAAAATCAAACTGCTGCTGGCTAAGCTGGAAGAACAAAGCCGGGAAATAGAAGAACTGAAAGCAAAAGTAAACTAACAGCAAAACCCCTGTCTGCTTAGCAGACAGGGGTTTTATTCTGAGGATAGGAGCAGCACAGCACGGCTGATGATCTGCATAAAAGCAGTCAACAAAAAACAATGAAACAGCTTTAAAATTTCAAAAAAATTTACTGGAAATCATCTTTTGAACAGAGTGGAGCTGTTTATATGTTTTAGGTTCAAAAGGCAGCCGCAGCAGGCCTTGGCAGGTAATGCGGCTTTTAATCTGGTTTTAATCTTGGTGTTATAAAATAAAGACAAAGCAAAGGCCGGCGACGTAACGGCCGTTAAGGAGGTAAAGGATATGAAAAGAAAATCTATAGCTATGCTGGCAGCAGCTCTCTGCACCTTGGCGATCACAGTTACAGCTTTAGCTGCCGAACTCATCAATGCGGAACAGGCGCGCAGCATTGCTGCTCAATGGGTACCGGCAGGCAGCACACATCTGGTGACTAAGGACGAAAGCTTTGAATTCGTGCCTCATTATGACGTTAAATTCTATGATAATAAAACCAATACCGCCTATGAAATAGAAGTTTTAAGAAACGGCGGCAAGGTAAGAGAGTTTAAAATGGAAGCGCAGACCGCTTTAGGCAGCCCTAAAATCGTCCTTTCAGTAAATGATGTGCAAAATCTGGTCCGTAAGGAATTTCCGAATGCTGTTTTTACTAAAGTAGAATTAGACCGCGGTGACGGGCTTTATGAATATGAAGCAGATTTTTACACGCCGGAGGTACGGGGCGAAATGAAATTCAACCCTGAAACAGGCACTGTTATTGAAAAAGAAATAAAATATACTGTGTTTTAAGCAAGAAGCGGACAGTAGAATAAGACCGGATTTTCCGGTCTTATTTTTATTTGACAGCTGCGGTTCGGGTACGGCGGCCAGAGTGTGCTGAAAGTTGTTATATTTGTAATAAGAATACTGTTTGCTGTTGAGTTGGCATTTAAAAAAGTAAAATGTATAAAAATTTTTTCTGATTTCTCAAGTTAGGAAATAAAAGCAAATAATCGAAAATAATATAAATAAGAAATAAACATAAAAAATAGAAATGCTGGCAGATGAAGAAATAAAATGAATTAATATTATAAAATATGATATCAATATACATAAAATGGCTAATTCATCCCTTATAATTGCTTAAATATGCAAAAAGAGAGCAGGATTTTTTTACTGGATGTTGAATAAATACGGTGAAATTTAGCATGTTTTAGAAAGATGCTAAATAAATCTCAAGGGGGTAAAAGAATATGAAAAGGATGAATAAGGTTTTAGTAAAGGCTGTCGTTTTGAGCCTGATAATGGGCGGAGTACATATGGGGGGGACTTTTGTTTAAAAGGCTATGCGGCTGCGATTGGTACTGGTTTGGAAATACATGCAGGTTTAGATGTCATGAATGATGCGGATGTTAAAGCGGATAAAGATGCTATAAAAGATGCCGGCGCCTTAGCAACACAAAAAGATTTGGAAGCAGTAAATAGGGATGCGGAAACTGCAAAAGAGACTGCAGAGGCAGCAGAGAGGGAAGCTGCTGACGCACATTCAAAGGCTACTGGAGCATACTTAGAAGCCCAAGAAGCCCAAGAAAAAAATACTGAACAAGATAAGACTTTAAGTGAGCAGGGTCAAAAGATTTCGGAAAATTCTACGGCGATAGAACAAAACACAGCGGATATTGAAACTAATAAACAAGGCATCGCGACCAATAAAGAAAATATTGAAAAAAATACGCAGGCAATCACTACCGAACGGACAGAACGCATCCAGGAAGTACAGCGTTTAGACGGGCGGATCGACGGCTTAAGCAACCGCATCGACGAGCTGGATGGACGCATTGATAAAGTCGGAGCTTTGGCAGTCGCTATGGCCGGCCTGCATCCGCTGGAATATGACCCGGATGCCCCGACTCAATTCTCGATGGCGGCAGGTACTTACAGCGGTGAAAGCGCTATTGCGGCAGGTCTGTTCCACAACCCTAATAAAGACGTACTTTTGAGCGTGGGTTTTTCGATCAGCGGCAGTGAGAAGGCAGCTAATGTCGGCGCTACCTTCCGCTTTGGCAGAAGCTCGGAATCAAAAGCCCGTAAAGTGATAGAAGACAAACAACGCGAGCAGGAGCTGGCTGCCCAGGCCGCAGCCGCCAGACAGAAAACCGTTTCCTATCGTGTAGAACAGATTTTGGCTGAAGATACAGCGAAAGCTGAATAGCAGATGGGCAGAAAAGCATTTGATAACAGCATCGATTATAAAGAGATCGGCACCAGGATCAGGATCATGCGGCTGAAGCTAGCGGTTTCACAGACTGAATGCGCCTCTAAACTGGGTATTTCGCAGACACACCTGAGTAATATCGAGCATGGCCGCAGCGGGATCACTTTGCAGATGCTGTGCCGGGTCTGTGATATCCTGCAGGTAAGCTTGGATTATCTGGTCAGAGGCGCAGAAAAAACCGACGAAAAAAAGCACAGCGAGATCACGATCGACGAAGTTGTGCGGGTCATAAAAATGCTGAAGGGCATAGAAGAAAAATAAGTCCGGCAGACAGCAAGTTTATCATAAAAAAAAGAGCAAACCATTTTGGTTTGCTCTTTTTTTGTCTGAGTATTTAAATTATTATTTTGCGGAAGGCGGCATTTTCCACCATTGTAAATCAGGTTAATGTTATTCTAAAATCAGATTAAAATATAAGGAGGTATTGGTTATGTGTATTATTTGTACTGATCCAAATTGTGACCATGGTGAAAGGTGTGGTCGTGTAAAAATTTATAAGGAGGGAGGTTCTGCCAGCGATTTATTGGATAGCAGAGGAGAATGGGAACATGTTATTCCAGGCGCTGTTATCCGTGGCTCAGTATTTTTGCATAGCCACGGAGTTACTTATCGCGATTCTATGACTTATGCGCTTGATTATGCTATCCACAGAGATGCTGTGGATGGTAGCGGAGGAGGGATTACCTCTACTGGCAGAAGTGAAATTGCTCAGGGATGGGTAAATGATCTGATTAGACTATTTGATTCTGGGCAATCTGATGAAGCGATAGGCAAGGTTTTTTGTGATGAAGTGTATGCTATTGAGGCTCACAGGAAATTTACGGAAAATGATTTCTCAAGCTTAGTGGCAATTTTAAGAAGTTATATTGATAAAGGGATAGTTTCTCAAAGCAAAGCTGATGAAATTGCCAGTTGGATGCATGGAAGGATATAATAGCGATTTTTGATTACGAATTATTTCCAATTTAATATTGAGAGTATTATTGCGTATGGTAAGAAAACTGTCTGAAAAGGCAGTTTTTTTATATAATCTATAAAAAACTTACAAGTATATATTTTACAGAAAAATACTTAAACCCGTTTAAAGATGAGTTGTTATTTCTATTATTTGAATAAAGGATGTTTTTATTGTTTTGCAGCGTCTGCCTCAACAGCAGGCGTTTTTTGTATTTTTAGTATGATTTACAGGGGCTGTGCTCTGGGAGTGATTGCTGAGGTTGGTGAAACGCAAAAAGTAATAGAACCATAAAAAAACGCGCAGACGCTGATAGTTGTAAAGCCGCTGGCGTAATGCGCCGGGCAAGACTCGCAGACTTTTTACACAGGCTCAAAGCAAGTGTCTTGCGGGGGGGCACAAACGTGGTAAAATATATTTCAAGTATTGCAAATGAATCAAAATATAGTAATAAAGAAAATTACTTATTAATGGTATTTGCTAAGCTGAAAATCGCTAAAAGAACTAAGATATGGGGGATGCAAATTTATGATGATGAAAAAACTAATATCAAAAGGTAAGCTTAAGAGTCAAATATTATACGCTTTAACTACAATGCCTATAGTATACAGTGCAATGCTAGGTATGTCGATAGTTGAAGCCGCTCCTGTACACGAAACCGAAACCGTTCATGATACGACTAAATCATACGACGATGGCAGTACTATCATAGTAAGCAATAGCTACGCCGTATATGCCGACAATGGTGAAACTACGAACATTACAATTACCTCCGGTGAACTGACTGTAGCCGGCCGCCACGGTCTTGGCGCTATAAGAGCAAACGGCGGTACGATCAATTTCGGCGGTGATACAGTTACCATTACCAACAATATTAAAGAAGCGTGGTCTGATGCCGTAACCGTTGCCAGTAACGGCACTTTAAATTTCAACAACAAACAAACTATTATCCGGGGCGACAATTACAACGGACTGCTGGTAGCAGAAAATTCTACAGCTTCGAGCAACGCTTTGACCATAGACCTTGACCGGTCGCAGGGAACATTCTCCGATGATAAACTTTATGGAATGATAGTCTCCAACGGCAGTAATTTTGAAGCAGCTGGAGCTGTAAACATAAATCTGAAGGGTTCAGCAGACGATTGGAACATCAATGGCCTCAACCTTTGGGGAAATGACGCTGGCGGCACAGTCACTTTTAACGACTCCTTAAATATTACCAGCATCGCTCATGCCAATGCCGATGCGATCAATTACGGCATCGGCGCCTGGAACAACAGCACTATGAACTTTAACGGCGCAGTTAATATCACTGTTCTTGGCGGCAGTGACAATATAGGTATCACTTGTGATGGCAGTACTATCAATGCTGCGGGCAAAACCGTGCTTACTGTTGCCGACAGTTTTGCGAATAATAAGTATTTGGATAACGATAAAGGCGATAATATGGCTTTGTTTTTATATGATAATGCTAACGCCACTATGGGCGAAACTGTTTTGCAGGCCTTTGGCGGTAAAACGGCTCATGGATTAGAAGCCGGAGTTGGTAGTACAGCAAAATTTACCGATGACCTTACGGTAGTAGCCGATAATGAAAACGGCAATGCAATAGGGATACATCTGTACTTGGATTCAGTCTTGGAAGGCCAAAATGTAAGTATCTTTACCAATGGTAACAGCAGCGGTGCCTTTCATGTAGTTGATAGTTCTCAGGGTACGGTAAATGGCCTGCTGAATATCAAAGCCCTGGGTGATGAGAATGGCAATGGGTTAAGTGTTGGCTCCGGCAACGGTGCAGCTACATTTGTCGGGCAGGATGCCTTCATAGAGGTCAGCGGCGCAAACAGCATCGCTATCTTAGCTTCGGGCGACGGCAATGTTACCTTTAATGGTTCTGTCGCTACTAAAGCCGCTATCGCCGCTCAAGCAGAAGGCAAAAACGGAGTTTTAAATCTTAATGGCGATTTTGACACTACGGCTCAGAAAGATACTTTGATCAAAGCTTTTGGTGGCGGACAGATCCACATCAACAACTCCGGCGCCGGTACTGTAAAAATAGACGGTAAAATAAAAACTTCAAAAGATAATAAAGACAATGCTATTGATCTGCGCATGAATAATGCCGCTTCTTTCTGGAACATGACTGCTGCCAGCAATCTGACTTCTTTAACGATGAATAACGGTGCTGTTGTCGACATGCGGGCGGATAAAAATGGTTACAGCAAACTGGAAGTACAAAAGCTTGTCGGTACAGACAGTATTTTTAAACAGGATATAGATGTACGCAGTATGGAAAGTGACAAGATTTTTGTAAAGGACGACTTCAGCGGCAGCCAGATATTGGACATTTACCAAAAAGATAACTATGTTCCGGCAGAAGAAAGCGAAGAAGGGCATGGACTGTTACTGGCCAGCACCAACGGCGACGGTGTATTTACCGCTAAAGATCGTGAAGGGACTTTGTTCTATACTCATTACGATCTGGCAAACAAACAAAGCGACACAGCTGGTTATACTACTGACTGGTATTTAGATAAAATATCTAATCTGGATCCCGGCGACAAACCTACTACCAGCGTCGATACCATTCTTGCGGCCAATGCTCTCAACTACCATACCTGGCGTACTGAAAACGATAAGCTTTTACAACGCATGGGCGAACTGCGCCACAACGGAGACGAGCAAAATGGAGCATGGTTTCGCACCCACGGCAGTAAAATCGGCCGCAGCGGCAAATTTGGTTTTGAAAATAAATATACGGCTTATGAGCTGGGCTATGACGAGCTGACTAAAAACACTGCTGAGGTAAAATGTTATCAGGGCGCGGCACTCAGCTATACTGACGGCAGCAGCGGTTACAGCAGCGGCAGCGGCGATAACAGCAATAAGGCTATCAGTTTCTATACTACCGAGATCGGCAGCAAAGGGCATTACCTGGATGTCGTCTTTAAAATCAGCAATATGGACAATGATTTTGCTGTTTACGATACCAACAGCAACAAGATCACCGGTGACTTTAATAATACAGGCGTGTCGCTGAGTGCTGAATACGGCCGCAAAAACACTTTGCAAAACGGCTGGTACATCGAGCCGCAGGCACAGTTTACGCTTGGTTATCTGGGCGGCGACAACTATACGACCAATAACGGTATCGAAGTAAGGCAAAGCGGCATCCAAAGCGCCGTTGGCCGCCTTGGCTTCAACATCGGCAAAGAGGTCAGCTCTGCAGGTATCGTCTATGCTAAAGCCAACCTTCTGCACGAGTTTGGCGGCGGCTATGACGTAAGCATGCGCGACAGCAGCGGCGCAGTGACCGTCAGCGATATCTTTAATGATACCTGGTTTGAATACGGTATCGGCGCGGCTTTAAAAACAGGCAGAAGCAGCCACCTCTATTTTGACGTAGAACGCAGCGCAGGCAGCGACTTCAAAAAAGACTGGCAGTGGAACACCGGCGCTCGCTGGACCTTCTAACGAATAAAATTATGCCATCTACATTAATATAGAGGGCATAATTTTGATAATACTCTGTTTGTTTTACAGTTCTCTGTGTTTGCTGATGATGGCCCTGCTCAGTTCGTTTAGGCAGCTGGTGAGTTTATCCAACCGCTGCTCCATACGCAGCAGCAGATACCAGCTCAGCACCATCGGGAAACCGAAGTTACCGACGGCGCTGAAGATCTCTTTGGTATCCATGGCGGTTAAGCCAGCACGGTAACAGTAACGACTTTGATGCGGGCTTCAACGAATTCGCTCAGCCCCAGGCCGCCGCTGGTCAGCACGCCTGCTTCGATGATTTTGGCTGCTGCTGCCTGCGCTTCGGCTAAAGTAACGTCTTCACGCGGGTCGGCGATGCTTAAAGTTTTTTTAGCGCCGTCGCTTTTGGTGAAGATGAGTTCTAAAGTTTTTTCCATGTTTGTTCTCCTTTACATTAGATTTTTGTTTCTGGGTGGGGGTTATTCTGCTTTGTCGAGTTCGGCTTTTTCGGTAACGTAAACGTTAACGACGGCGTGGCTCATAAGTTCGCCGATGGCTTCGGTAACTGCAAGGCATTTGGCGGCTTCGGCGTCCAGGCGGACACTGCCGACAGAGGTGCTTTTGGTTTGCATGGCGCCAAGAGCGTTGGTGCCGTTTTCTACGTCCATGGAAAGTTTGAGGGAAGTAGGATTTTTGCTGACAGTCATATTTTCAGCTCCTTTCATAATTTGGTTTTGGTTTTGGTTTTTGTTTGTTGTTTGTAATCATAGGTTACAGTGCTTTATTTAGTTTTTACTTTTTTATTATGCAGCTTTCTTCCAGAAGCAAGCTGCGTAAAGAAGTTTGCGCACTGTGACAATTCCTGTTTAACTTTGCTCGCTGTCCGGCTTCCGGGCAACTCGGCATTGCAGTACAGAGAAAAGCTTTAGCTGCGAATCGTCAATGCCTCAAACAGTCCCTCCAGCGCTTACAGCTCACAGCGTACACAACGGAATGTGCCACAATGTGCGCTCAAAACCCTTGTGCCGTACTATTCAGCTATGGATTTCATAAGCAGATTATCGGCTACCTGATATTATCGATCTTTATGAGCTATGGCAGTAAAACGTATGATACAGAGGGTTTTAAAGCGCAATCCAAATCTTAACAGCGCTGAAAGTTCTTTACTGACTTTCTTTCAAGAAAGTCTAAAAAAGTCTAAAAAAGCTAAAGAAAAATAAAAAAGATTGAAGAAAACATTAAAAGAAAACATCGTGTTCTTTAAAAAGCAGCCCTTTTAAACAAGGGGGCTGCTTTTTGCATACCACAGGGCCTTGCCCCTGATGACCTGCCCGCCGGGCTTCATCGCTCCGTCGCCGGGTGAATCGCGCAGATACCATAAGTCCCAGCGGGTTTCGGCGTCGCCGCTGTACGGGCCGTAGCCGTCGATAAGCGCGGCTTCGCAGTGAGTAAGGATGTTCCTTTGGTCGATCGGGATATTGAGCCCCTGTGCCAGCTTGGCAACTAATTTACCTGCGGCGTCGATCTGGCGGGGTGTGGGCGGAAACTTGCCGAACTCAGTATCCCTGCCGTTATGGGGCAGCGCGCCGCAGGCGCAGCAGAGAGCGATACCGATCGCGCCGGTATTGCGGTGCCAGGTATGGCTTTTAAGCTCGGTGAGCTGCGTGCAGGTCTGGTAAATACTGCCGTCGGCATCGATGTTGAAATGGTAGTCGTCGTAAAGCTGGCCGTAACGCCCGGCAGTCCAGTGCAGATAGATCTGCGAGATGCGGTTGTGTCCCAGGGCGACAAGTTCGGCGAGCTTGGCTGCCGTCAGCAGCGGTGCTGATGATATTTGCATTTGCATAGTAGAGATGCTCCTTTCCTGTGAGTTTGGAGAGCAGGCCATTATTTTAACGTCCTCCGTTCAGCATTTTGATGTGCTGTGGCACCCTCTCACTCTTATATGGCTTTTTAGGCTCTGTTTTTTAACCTGCCGGCAGGAAAAATTTAAAAAGTGTAAAATTTGCTCTTCCAAGCGGCGGATAAAAATTATTTATGTAAAGGGGGTTAAAAATGACCTTGTAAAAAGCCATATAAGAGTAGGGGATATTATTACTGACGCAGTAAGCATACCGAATCTTTAAAATCTTAAAGACCTTTAGCATCTCTTAAAGCTTTTAAATCATTAAAATCTGTAAATCCTTCTCACATACTTATGATTTTGACTTGGAGGTTTTAAGTGTTAATAATGGTTTTGTATTACTGATCTGCGTTAGTATTGATACTTACACCCTAAATTCAGCGAAAGCAGGTAAAAAACATGAATGATTCTTTAGCTTCACAACAAAAATCTAAAAAGACGGGCGGCGATGTGCTGAGTGCCCGTCTTTTGTATTTGGCGCTGAAATGCCCCTACTGCAGGGAAAACACTGCCAGACAGAGGCTGTAAGGCCAGTTGAGCCGCAGACTGTCAAAACGGTGAAACCGCCGAGAAAGGACGATGCTTTAGTAGAGCTGCGTATCGTTTTGCCTTATGGTCTGCGCAAGCAGGCACAGGACGAGCATATCAACTGCAGCGCTTTGTTCCGCAGGGCGCTTAAGCGCAGTTTAACGTCACGCCGCAGTTCAGGCGCAAGGTGTGACTAGTGGATCATTTTACAGCGATCGAAAATGCGTGGCTGGAACCTCCGCAGAGCCTGGCGGAAGCCGTGTACAGCTGTGAATTGTGTAATGAGGCTGTTTGCGCCGGTGATTTGTATATCGAGCTGGATGGGCTCATTATTTGTATAGACTGTCTGGACAGCCTGACGGCGCGGGAGCTGGCAGTAGAGGTGTTGAATAATAAGATCACCGCAGCAGGGTGAGATAAGGGGATGTATTGATGACAGTTACTTGCACAGAAACAGCGGAGTGTAATAAATGGGCCGAAATAGTGGCTTTAGCGCAGCAGGGCAATAAAAAAATGCTGGGGGTGATTTTGCAGGCTTTTGATATCAAACTGCGAAAAATAGCACATACCAGCGCTTATAAAGGTTTTGCCGAGGATGGCGAACAGATCGAAAGGATAGCCGTAGTAAAGGCGCTGGAAAAATGGGGACAGCGGCAGGATTTCGAGAAGCTGCCGGCTTTTTATCGTCAGTAAGTCGTATACGGCGATCAGCAGTGAATGGAAACGCCGGCATAAGGATGAAGAAATGACCTGCCCTTATGAAATAGAAAGCGGCTGTGAATTTGCAGAGGAAGTGCTGACGGCAGATGTGGCGCAGACGACGCGTACTTATTTTGAACAGCAGCAACTGCAGCAGGATTTTGCGGAAGTGCAGGAACTGCTGGTACAGCTTTCGCCCAAACAGGAAGAATTGATCGAACTGCATTTTTTAGAAGGCTGGAGCAACGGCGAACTGGCACAGAGGTTTGGCGTCAGTCCTGCGGCGATCAGCAAAACGATCAAAAAAGGACTTACTAAGCTGCGGCAGCTGCTGCTTGCGGCGCATCAGGCCGAAAAACAGCGGGAAGCGGAAGAACTGCTGATGTAGATAAGCTGGAATATGGATCATCAGGCGCTGGCCGGCAGGCTGTTATGGCACTGCCTGCCAGGGTGATCTGCCTGGGAAAATGCGTTTGCAGCCTGGACAGAGAAACCCGTAAGTGCGCCTGACCATATAAGCAAATCAGAGGCTGAGAATACTGCGAAGGATGTGCTGAAAAATGGAGAGACCTTATGAACAGATACGGCGGATGGTAAAACTGTTTGAATATAACAGACTGAAGCTGCGGTTTAGAAACGAAGATGAACGGGCCAGGTTTATTGATGGCTGGGCAGAACGCTTCTGCGAGACGGACGATGCCGAATGGAATATTGCGGTGACTATTATGACTGCCCGCCGCCGCGAACCGAACTTCTATAATATGGAAAAAGCCCTGCGCGAAGCGCAGGGCATAAGGAGGGAGCGAGTATTTGATAAAGAGCGGAAAGAAATGCAAAATGGGGAAGTAAGCAGCTGGGAAGAAAAAGGGCATGACAAAAAAACGATAAGGTGGAAAACGAAAATAACGCTCTCAATACAGCGGACAGTGCACAAAAAGAGCCTTGCATATGCAAGGCTCATATAATTTGAAAGCTACCCCGAAAACACCCGAAGAAATAGCGCAGGAAGCACTGCTGAGGTATGAGAGGAGGGGGAGAGGTTAAATAAAAATGTTTGAGATACAGCTCCATGATGCTATAATTAATTATCGCTTATATTAAGCGTGAGTTTAAAAGGGGTGAATTTATTTATGAATGAAAATAAAAATACTCAAGGGTTATATCAGACCTTATGGAATTCAGCAGATATTTTACGGTCCAAGATGGATGCTTCGGAATATAAAAGTTATTTACTTGGATTGGTGTTTTATAAGTATTTATCCGATAAAATGTTATATTATGCGGCTGATGTTTTAGAAGAGCCAACAAATGATGTAAAGAAAGCGTACCAAATTTATGATAAAGCGTATAACGATAATGATTTACATGATGATCTTTTAGCAAATATAAAAGACGAGTTTTTTTATTGTATTGAGCCAAATCTTACATTTACTAAAATGGTGGAAAGTATTTTTGATGGAACATTTCAACTTGAAAACCTTGCTCAAGCATTTAGAGATATTGAAGCCTCAAGTGAGATATATGAAAACTTGTTTGAGGATGTAGACCTGTACTCTAAAAAATTAGGGAATACACCCCAAAGCAAACCAAACGATTAGTGAAGTGATGAAACAATTAAATCAGCTGGATTTAGCTGGTTATACTGGCGATATGCTCGGTGACGCCTATGAATATTTGATTGGACAATTTGCATCAGACTCGGGTAAAAAAGCAGGGGAATTTTATACTCCACAGCCAGTTGCGAAGTTAATGACACAGATTGTCTTACATGGAAGAGAAAATAAAAAAGGTTTTACTGTATATGATGCGACAATGGGGTCTGGTTCTTTGTTGCTCAATGCTCGGAAGTATTCAAATGAGCCTGATACAATAGCTTATTTTGGGCAAGAGCTTAATACTTCAACTTACAACTTAGCACGAATGAATATGATTCTTCATAGCGTGTCGATAGAGAATCAGCACTTGCATAATGCTGATACCTTAGATCAAGATTGGCCTACAGAAGAACCGACAAATTTTGATGCAGTATTAATGAATCCTCCGTATTCGGCAAAATGGAGTGCGGATAAGGGCTTTTTGCAAGATCCTCGGTTTTCTAATTATGGTGTATTAGCTCCAAAGTCAAAGGCTGATTTTGCTTTTCTTCTGCATGGTTTTTATCATTTAAAAGATGACGGTATTATGGCAATCGTCTTACCTCATGGTGTTTTGTTTAGAGGCAATGCAGAAGGTAAAATACGTAAATCGTTGTTGGAGTCTGGATGTATTTATGCGGTTATCGGTTTGCCTGCAAATATTTTTTATAATACAGGCATTCCAACAACTATTATGGTATTAAAAAAATCTCGATCAACTAAGGATGTACTTTTTATTGATGCATCAAAATGTTTTACAAAAGGCAAGAATCAAAATTTAATGACGGATGATCATATTCAGAAAATTGTTGATGCATATATAAAAAGAGAAAATGTGGACAAGTTTACGCATATTGCTGATTTTGCAGAAATTGAAGAAAATGATTTCAACCTTAACATACCGCGTTATGTAGATACATTCGAAGAAGAAGAACCAATTGATATTGTTGAGTTAAGCAAAGAAATGAAAAATATTGATGCAGAAATTAAAAAAGCTGAAAGGGAACTTTTGGCAATGATTGGCCAGTTAGCGGTTACTGAAGAATCAAAAGATATCATTGAAGCTGCTATGGAGGTATTCCGTCATGAACACTAAAAGGGCACCAAAGGTGCGTTTTAAGGGTTTCACTGACGCTTGGGAACTGCGTAAGTTTGAAAGTATAGCTGCACGAGCATCATCTATAAGTGCTGACCCTACACTTCCTCGAGTTGAATACGAAGATATAATTTCAGGTATTGGACTGTTGAACAAGGATGTTAAATTGAAAGGAATTAGCAAACCGGGGATTGTTTTCAATCAGGGAGATATACTCTATGGAAAGCTAAGACCATATCTTCATAATTGGTTTTTGCCTTCATTTTCTGGGCTTGCGGTAGGTGATTTCTGGGTTTTACAGCCTAAAGATGCGGATAGCAGTTTCCTCTTTAGACTTATTCAGGGACAACAATTCGACGATGTTGCCAATCAGTCAATCGGAACAAAAATGCCTCGTGCGGACTGGAATTTGGTGTCAAAAACTTTATTCTTTGTACCAACTTCTATAGACGAGCAAGCCCTAATCGGCAGATATTTTCGTTCTATAGATAACCTTATCACCCTTCATCAGCGAAAATTAGACAAAATGAAGGAGTTGAAAAAAGCTTTTTTAAATTTGATTTTTAGTCAGAAGTTGCGATTTCGTGGTTTTACTGAAAGTTGGGAACTGCGTAAGTTAAAAGATATAACATATCCCGCAGGTGAAAAGAATCGAGAAAACTTACCGTTGGATAGTTATTCTATCACGAATGAGCACGGATTTATCCCACAAGATGAGAGATTTGAAAATGGTGGTACTATGCGTGAAACAGATAAAAAAATGTATTATATTGTTTCTCCACACTCATTTGCATACAACCCGGCCAGAATAAATATAGGATCTATCGGGTATCAGAATACCGATAAAAATGTTATAGTTAGCTCACTTTACGAAGTTTTTAAGACCTCAGATGATGTTGATGATAGACTTCTTTGGTACTGGTTCAAATCGTCATATTTCCAAAAACTTATAGAGCAATTTCAGGAAGGTGGGGTACGACTTTACTTCTATTATGATAAACTTTGTATGGGGACTTTATCATTACCAAGCTTTGAAGAGCAACATAAGATTGGGAAGTATTTAGATACTTATGACAACCTTATAACCCTTCGTCAAGAAAAAATAAATCAACTGACAAAACTTAAAACAACTTTCCTAAAAAATATGTTCCTATAAAATAAAAGGCGCAAATGCGCCTTTTATTTTATCTTAATACAAACCGGATAAGTAATTTATAATTTTATTGTTATCCTTGTTTTCTAGTTCCTGAATTATATGTAAATATGTATGCTGTGTAGTTGTTATATTTGCATGTCCAAGTCGCCTGGCTACGCTGGCAATAGATACTCCAGCATATAACAACAAAGAGGCATGGGTATGCCTCAAACCATGCACGGATATTATTGGTATACTCACATCAGCACAATAGCTTTCAAGCTTATCATTTATAGTTGAATTAAAGATTCTCCCTCGAACGAAAATAGGCTCGTTTTGAGGGAGGTTTTTTATAAGCGTAGCAAATTGCATAGCTGTTCGCCAGTCCATCTGTATCTTCCTTATCGAAGATTTGTTTTTTGTAGGTTGAAATCCTCCTATTGGTGATTTGTAATTCCATGTTTTGGATATATTTAGGATTTGATTTGAAAAATCAAAATCCTCTGGAGTAATTGCTAATGACTCAGAAAAACGAAGTCCAGTTTTAGCGATTAACATAATCAGCCAATCAAAGTTAATTTCTTCATTTAATTCTAATCGTGCTATTAACTTTTTGTAGTTCACATTGATTAAGATATTTCGTTTTTTTTTTGACGAAGCTTCTTTACCTTTTATTACGACTTTGCGTGTTGGATCACGATTTAATAGCCCATCGTCAATTGCATCTAGTATGGCTCCTTTAAGTTGATGATGGAAATCCATTGTAGTTTGTCGTTCGTGTGTTTCAGCAAAATCGTTCAATATTTTTTGATATTCTTTACGATCCAGTGCCAAAAGTTTGGTTTTAGGTGCTAAATGTTGCAAATGTTTCAGCGTCATCAAGTATTTTCGCATTGTTACATCACGAACTGCTCCTTTTTTGTAAAGAAATATCCATTGTTTAAAATATTCATGTAATAATATTGAAGATTGACCTTTTTTCATAATAAATACCTCCTAAATTTTTATTTTCAGTCAACCTCTTAATTATCAATGTATTAAATATTTTAAATCAACATATTTTTTAAAAGTATTTTCTTCATTTCTTTTGAGCTATCAATTTTCTTTTGATAAAGGGTGATAAGGCGGTCGAGGGTGCGGAAGAAGTTGCCAATTTGGGATTGTTCTTCTACGTCCTTTGGAACAGAAAAATCAAAAGCATCAATATCTTTGGCCGATACATTTGGTTGTGCACCTGCAACCAAAACATCTCGAAGTTGCTCTAAAAATTTTTCAGACCGAACAATAGTGGCAACAAAAGAATAATTGCAAGTTGCAGTTTTTGAAAACAGCCCCACACGCTGATTTTGATAGTATTTACAGGATTTTTCTGAACTTAAGATAGATACTTTTCCGGTTGTTGCACCCGACATAGCTAACACTATATCACCGTTTTCCAGCATAAATATTTCATCATCTTTTAACTCATTGTGAAATACAAATTCACCACCCACACTACCGTCAGATAAGATGTTAGAAATGCGAACTATTGGAATGCCTTCGTTAGCATATTGATTGCTTTGAAAAGCATACCCACCACGTAAAGGAGCGACTTCCTCCAACTTACGCAGTTCCCAACTGTCAGTAAATCCATAAAAACGCAACTTCTGACTAAAAATCAAATTTAAAAAAGCTTTTTTCAACTCCTTCATTTTGTCTAATTTTCGCTGATGAAGGGCGATAAGACGGTCAATACCATAAAATAGTTGTCCAAGTACTTGCTGCTCATCATATTGAGGAACGAGAATATGAATTTCGTTTATGGCTGTTCTTGACAAACTTGGAACACCGGTTGACTCATCTTTCTTTTTCCAGTTGATATTTTGGAATATATCAAATGCAAAATTCAAGTCAACTTTTTCCTTCGGAATGGCGTAAAACAACGTATCTACCGTCCAAAATGGGGCATTCAAGATATAAGGCTTATCAATTGTGCCTTTTCTTCCAATTCCAATTGCATCTTTGTCATTGGAAACAATCCCCGGTTTGCTAATTCACTTTCAATTTAACCGCCCGTTCAACAGTCCAATACAGGAAATTATATCTTCGTATTCAACTCGAGGAAGATGTTTGATGATGCTCTACCAGCTACAAACATCGACCAGTTCTAACTTACGTTGTTCCCAAGCGATAAAATATAGATATGACTATATATAATTCAATGTGTTATAATTTATTAAATGGACAAAAGGGGCGTTGTGGAATGGGCGTTAAATTCACATCTGAGTCAGAAATGGAAAGAAGTTTGATAAATGAGTTGGTTTCAGGAGTTTCCCAGTGGACTTATAGGGCAGACTTAAAAAGTGAAGCGGACTTGTGGAACAATTTTAAAAATAAACTTGAAAACAATAATGCAAATGTCTTAAAAGAAATCCCTTTAACGGAACAGGAATTTCAGCAGGTAAAAACACAGCTTACATTTCCAACTTTCGTGGATGCTGCAAAATGGCTTGCTGGTGAGAATGGTATAGCAAAAGTACAGGTGCAGCGCGAGGATGCATCGCTGGGTACAATTAGACTGTCTGTATTATGGAGAGAAGATATTGCTGGCGGGCATTCTAGTTATGAAGTTGTTAGCCAAGTTAAAATCATGAAAAACGACGAAATGGATCGGAATCGTCGTTTTGATGTATCCCTACTTATCAATGGATTGCCTATGATACAGATAGAGCTTAAAAACAGGGCGCATTCTTATATGGATGCATTCCGTCAAGTGCAAAAATATATGCAACAAGGTAAGTATACAGGTATTTTTTCGTGCTTACAGATGTTCGTTGTGTCTAATGGGACTGATACGAGATATATTGCATCGGCGGTTTGCGGAAAACTTAAAGAGCAATTTTTATCTACTTGGGTAGATAAAAATAATAAGGCAGTCAATAATTATTTGGATTTTACAGAACACGTGCTTTCTATACCTCAAGCGCATAAGATGGTGACTCAATATACTGTTATTGACAGTAAGAAAAAAGCATTGATTTTGTTGCGTCCATACCAAATTCACGCTATCGAGGCGATTAAGGATGCGAGCAAGAGGCAGGAGTCTGGCTATGTTTGGCATACAACAGGGTCTGGTAAAACTTTAACAAGTTATAAAGTAGCACGTAATTTATTGCAAATTCCTTCCCTGGATAAAACTATATTTATTGTGGATCGCATAGATTTGGATCAACAGACGACATCGAGTTTTATTAGTTATGCTGAGCACGATGTAATTGAGATAGATGAAACAGACAATGTTACTGATCTGATAAAAAAGTTGCTTTCTGCTGATAGAACAGTTATTGTAACAACAATTCAAAAATTGAATTATGTTATGCGTCGTTTTGAAGGACAGGAAGAAACTCCTAAATTTAAAAAGATGAGAAATCTTCGTTTAGCGTTTGTAGTTGATGAATGCCATAGAGCGATATCTCCTTTGAAGCAACGTGAAATTCAAAAGTTTTTTATTCGCTCTTTATGGTATGGGTTCACTGGGACTCCGATTTTTAAGGAGAATGCAAAAAAAGAAATAGGAAACCTTGCAAGAACAACGGAAGAGCAATATGGTAAGAGAGTCCATGAGTATACTGTTAAAGAAGCCATTCATGATAAGGCAGTATTAGGGTTTCAGGTAGAGTATAAAACTACAATATCAGAGGATGAGCTAAATGAGCTTGTTAGAGTAAGAAGACCTGGTGTAAATCCAGATAGTATGGAACGTCAAGATAAAGAAATGGTTTTGCGCAAGGAAGATTTTGAAAAAGCAGATCATATGCTAGAGGTATTGAATTCAATTGTAAATAAATCAAAAATCAAGTTTGGTTTGGATTTAGGAGTAGGAAAAACATATACAGCTTTATTAACAACTAGTTCAATTGCTAAGGCACAGAGATATTATCTACTTTTGAAAGAAATTAAAGAAGGAAAATCTAAAATTCAGATTTCTGAAAATGTTAAGAAGTCTGTTCCAGATTTTCCCAAATTTGCTATTACATATTCAGTGAGTGAAAATGAAGATGAAAGCGTAGTAAATCAGGAGAAAATGAACGAGGCCATTGATGATTATAATAGACAGTTTGGAACAAGGTTTTCTCTTGAAACAATCAAAGCCTATAATGCAGATATAAATGAGAGACTTGCAAGAAAACAGGAGAAATACCAGTATCGAAAAGAACAATTAGATATTGTTATTGTGGTAGATAGGTTGCTTACGGGGTTTGATGCTCCATGTTTATCGACACTATTTATTGATCGTGCCCCTATGCGTCCGCACGATTTAATTCAAGCTCTTTCGCGAACAAACCGGTTGTTTGATGCTAGGAAAAAGTATGGGCAAATTATAACTTATCAGACACCTGTTACTTTTAAAAAATGCATTGATAAGGCTTTGCAGCTTTATTCCAATGGAGGCGAAAATTATGTTCTAGCACCAGATTATTTTGAAGCCAGGAGGCGTTTTCAAGAAGCAGTAAAGGCGCTTTTGGATATAGCTCCAACTTCTGAAAGTGTAGATGCATTGACAGAATTGGAAGAGATGAAGAAGTTTGCCAAAGGTTATCAGCAATTTGATAAGACGCTTACTGCAATAAAGGTATACAGCGAGTTTGAAGAGGAAATGAAAGAAACTGATCCTGATTGTTCAATTCTGGCAGATATTGATTTAACTGTGCTAGAGGAGTATCAAGGGAAATATGAAAATTTACTTGAACGAATTAAAGCATTAACATCTGATTCAGATGGAGAAGACATTCTGGATATAGATATAGAATATGAGTTGGAAGCATTTACAACTGATGAAATTAATTACCAGTATATTTTAAGTCTTATCCAAGCTTATTTACCAAAACAAAATCAAGCATATCAAGCCCCAACAGCTAAAAATAATGAAGAAATTGAGCAATATTTAGAACAATTAGCACAACGAAATCAAAATCTTGCCTCAATGGTAAAAGAACTGTGGGTGGATGTTAAAGAGGAACCTGAAGCTTATGAGGGACAACAAATTGCGATTTTGCTTGAAAGAAAAATAGAAAGTTTTATTCAAAATCGTGTACAACAATATGCTGATAAATGGTGTATGGATGAGGCTACGTTAAGATTCTTAATTGATAATTATCGACCGCAAAGAGAAAAGCAGAATGGTGAGACTGAGTTGAAAAAATCGGGAGATTACGAGAAATATAAATCGAAAACAAAAGATCCAGTATCTAAATTACATTATTGGAAAGAGGCACGTGGAGATATTGTCAGTATGATAGTAAAAGAAATTCTGCCATTGCGAGAACGGTGACTTAAAATTTTGTAGAATAATAACGGCTATGTTAAAATTGCTAAGAAGAAAAAGAATTTATGCGTCTGTTAAATCTAAAATAGCCTACCATATATGGTAGGCTATTTTAGATAATTTATTATTAGATGATATTATAAAACAAAAAATAAACATTTGGTGGAGACGAAGAGGATCGAACTCTCGACCTTACGGATGCGAACCGTACGCTCTCCCAGCTGAGCTACGTCCCCACTGTATAAAATATCTTACTACTAGGCTTGTAAAACTGCAAGGAAAAGATTGGATGAATTTCAAATGTTGAAAAGTATAAAATAAAAGCTGAAATGATATTTTTTATTTCAGCTTTTATTTCTGTGAACGAACAAGAGAGAAACCAATTAAATTTTTTTCTATAATATTTGTATCATTGAGTTTGTAGATACCTGATAGGATTTCTTTATCAGTGAATTTCAATGCTTTTTCTTGAGACCACTGTTTAAACTTTATTAAAATTTGTTCGCTTGATAATGAAGAGGCTTCTTCTATTAAAAAACAAATTGTTGACAAGCATTCCAGTTCATGATCATCTTTTATCTGATTTACATATAAACAAGCTCGATTTATTGGAGATACGAGCTCTGCAAATTTATTATCTATATTTTCGCTTATAATTTTATTATATAGAATTTTTTTTGCTTCATGAGTATTTTTTGTCTTATGATAAAGTTGAAATTCTTTGATGTTCTTACTTATTATATCTATTGAATGATCATATGGTCCAAATTTGTATTTTTCGAAATGAAAATATTTTTTTTTAGAAAAAATATTGATAAAATAAGCAGCCTTTTGGAGTCTTAATTTGTTGAATTTAGTTAACTTAAGTTTAATTTCCATTAAGACAAGTGCAGATAAGCTAAGTTTTGGTTCTATAGTAGGCAATGCAGAATAGTTTTTGTAAGGTTCATAAATGAAAATATCTATATTAGATGATAGAGGAGTTAATTTTTTTTCAATAATAGATTTTACATCAGCCCAAATAAGTCCGCCATTACCACTTCCCAAAGGTGGAATAGCAATGCTTGATATTTTTAATTCTGCAATTAGAAGTATTAATTGATCAAGACCTTTTTCTATATAATTAATATGTGATTTTTCACGCCATTTATTTTTAGTAGGGAAATTGATGATTAATTTTTCTTTTTCTTTATAATAGTGAAGTGTGCCTATTTTTAGGTTGCCATTTTTACATGCATTGATATAGGATATATTATTTTCAGGAAACTGTAATTTGAATTGATAAGCTATACCTTTTCCCATATAACCTTTCACAATTTACGGTGTTTACTAAAGCTTTCGCATCTGATTTTAATAAATCACCTGTTGTATAAGTAAGCATATTTTCACCTCCTGACTAATTTATTAATTACTGAAATTTAGTACGTTAATTTTTATGGGAACATAAAAGGATTTACTTGAATATCTACTGTTGGTGTGTAATTTAGGCAGTTTTGAAGCTTTTCCTTTGCTTTTTTATTATATACATATAAATAAGCAAAGTCTTTTACTGGGACTGTATTTAAGGTTATACATTCGGCCATACAAGCTTTTCTTATTTCAGCATTGTCGTAATCTCTAGTACTTTCTGCATCTAAAATATCCCAGCGAATCCTACTAATACCTTCTTTGTAAGGATATATTTCTGGTTGATCAATATCTAAAGGATGAGAGGGAATAATAAAGAAAGAATTACGCGAGATACATAAACTTCTGCGAATGGTAATAAGCACCATATTTTCTGAATGGTTTTCATGGCATACAGCAAAAAGTCAAAAGGATTTTTAGGATAAAAATGAAATAACACATATTGAGAGAGTGGATCTCCATAGTTTTCCCTTTTTGCTAGTATTTCTTGGTCTGCTATATCAACAAAATTTAAGTTTGAATTTTGTCTTAATTGGCATCTAGATAGTAAACCATGTTTAAAAATAGAAGGCATATTGTTTAAATGCGTGATATGATATAGCAATTTCCCTTCGCTCGGTTTAACCATGCTATTATCTCCTTCAAAATCGAATTGTCATATAAAATGGATTTAAACTTATTTTAACATATTGAAATAAAAGTTTCTAGGCCGTTATGTATACACGCGCGCTTATTGACAACTTTTGCCGCTGGTGCTACACTTTAAAGTAATTTCATAAGTATTTGATCGATGATGAGGATTAGTAGCTTTGCCAAGCGGACCTCAGCGAGCCGGTGACAGTGCAAGTCCGGCGTTTGGCGGCAGGGTGAATGGACCTTTAAGATACGGCTTGAGCCCGCAAGGGGGTAGACGCCGTCGGGATGCTTCGCCCGTTACCAGGGAAGGGGATATCGGCCATGGCCCGTATCTTAGCGAGCGGACTGATTATTCAGTCAAGCAGGGTGGTACCGCGAAAGTTGTGTCTTTCGTCCCTACATGGGGATGAAGGGCTTTTTTTATTGCCCGATTTGAAGGAGGCTTATATTATGGATAAAGAAAAAAATACCAGGCTGCCGTTGGTGGACCTGATCGAAGTTAAACCAATGCAGGACGGCTACCGCTGGGTAGCGATCACGGCGATGCTGTTCGCTATCGGCATCATTCTGCATACGGTCAGCCCTAATGTGGGCGGCGTGACGCCGAACTGGACGATCGCCATATATTCTATCGTTATCAATCTGACGAATCCGACGCTGTCGCAGGCTGTGGGCATCGGTTTTATTGCGGGCATCACGCTGGTGCCGTCGTCGAAGTCGGCTTTTCCGCTGGGCAATATCGCCAGCGAGCTTTCGGGGGCGATCACCTGCTGCATCCTGGTCAAGGCGATGCTGCGCTGCGGTTTGGGCAAGTGGAAGCTGCGCCCCCTGGTGACGGGATTTTTGGCAACTATGGCCAGCGGCGGTGTGTTTACTTTCATTTTAAAGATCGTTCTGGGCTTGCCGCTGCATGTCTGGCTGTATGCCATGCTGCCGGTGGTGGCGATCGTGGGCGCGCTGAACGGCATGATCACCTTTTTGCTGTTCGGGCCGGTGCGGAAGCTGTTTTTTGTGCAGGAGGACGATGAATGATGGAGAGCGTTATCAGGCTGGAAAATTTTTATTTTGCTTATAATAAATCGGAGCTGGTACTGCAGGATATCGACCTGGAGATCAAAAAGGGTTCGTTCACTGTGGTGGCCGGCCCCAGCGGCGCGGGCAAAACTACTTTGTGCAAGGCGATGACGGGCATCGTGCCTTTTTATATGGGCGGACGTTACAGCGGTGATGTGCAGGTGCTGGGCGAATCGACTAAAGGCCGCCGGGTGTCGGATATCGCGATGCGCGTGGGACTGATGCTGGAGGATTACGAAAGCCAGCTGGTTTCGCTGACCGCGGGCGAGGAAGTGGCTTTCAGTTTGCTGAATCACGGTTTTGCGCCGGAGGAGGTGGCGGAGCGTACCCGTAAGGCTTTGGAGGACGTGGGTCTGCCGGGGCGCGAAAGCTATCAGCTGGACGAGCTGTCGGGCGGGCAGCGCCAGCGTTTGCTGCTGGCGGCTACTTTGGCGGTGCATCCAGAGATCATTGTGCTGGATGAGCCGGTATCGGCGATGGACCCGGACGGGGCCCATTCGCTGTATGAGCTGTTATATGCGATCCATCAGCGTTACGGCACGACGATCATCGTAGTTGAGCACCGGGTGGACTATCTGCTGCCTTATGTGACGGACATGGTAGTGTTGAAGGAGGGGCAGCTGGTAACGGCTGATACCTTTGCCGCTGCGGCGCGGACGATGTATGAGGACGAGGAGCTGCGTCCGCTGGTGCCTGCATTATGGCAGGTGAAATTGGGTGTCGAGCGCCGTTTCGGCATCACTTTGGGCGAGTGGCGGACTGAGGCAGAGGCGGCTGCGGAATTACAGCTGCTTGGTTTTGAAGGGGGGAACGCCTGATGCTGGAGGCTAAAGAGGTCAATTTTGCTTACCGCAGGGGTCTGCCGGTACTGAACGATATCGCCTGCACGATCGGTGACGGCGAGTTTGTAGCTTTGTTAGGGCATAACGGCAGCGGCAAGACGACGCTGAGCCGTTTGTTTATGGCACTTTTGCACCCCCGCAGCGGGCAGGTGCTGGTGGATGGCGAGGACGTGGTCAATTACGAGCCTGCTGACTTGGCTGATAAGATCGGCTATGTGTTTCAGAACCCTGATCTGCAGATTTTAGAGGATACGGTGTTTGACGAGGTGGCTTACGGCCCGCGGGCCAAAAAGCTGACGGACGAGACGGTCAAAAACCAGGTGGAGGCTGCTTTGGCGGCGACCGGGCTGTCGGATCTGGCAGAGGCTTATCCGCGTTTGCTGTCCTTTGGGCAGAAGCGGCGTTTGGGTGTTGGCGTCGGCGCTGGCGCTCAATCCGCGTACTTTGATCTTAGACGAGATCACCAACGGTCAGGATGCGATCGAGAAAGAGCGGATGATGCAGTATTTGCAGACGCTGAACGAAGAAAAGGGGATCACGATCGTGTTGATCTCGCATGATATGGACGTGGTGCGCCGTTATGCGAAGCGGGCCATTGTCCTGAAGGACGGCGACCTGGTGTATGACGGTACGCCGACGGAGCTGTTCGGCGGTGCGTATGCTGTGGAGGAATGGGGCCTGCGCCGGCCGACGGCGGCTGCTTTGGCGGGCAGTCTGGGTTTTACGGCGGCGACACCCGAGGAGTTCTGCCGCCTGTTGGTGCGGAAAGGAGCTGAGGACTGATGCGGATCAGTGCGTTTACTCAAATCATTGTCACTGTCGCTGTGACGGCGTGGGTCTATCCTGCCGGTCAAGGCGGTGGCGACGATCCTGGTTTTTGAGCTGGCTTTACTGCTGTCGATCAAGCGCGACCGCATGACGATGGCGGCGATCGGCGGTTTGGCGGTGTTCACCGGGCTGATGATCCTGTTCCAGCTGCTGTTCGGTTCGCCGCTGGAGGTGGCGCTGACGGGCGGCCTGCGGATGCTGGTCATGACGATGGCGTTTTTGTGTATGCTGGCGGCGACGCGTATCCAGGATATTGCCCAGACGCTGGTGGACCGTTTCCACCTGCCCTGTGAATATGCTTTTATGCTGACGACGGCGCTGCGTTTCGTGCCTAATTTCCTAGCTGACAGCGAGATCACGCTGGATGCTCAGTCCTGCCGCGGTTATTCCAACCGGGGCAACTGCGTGAAACGCCTGCTTTCGTATGTCGTGGTCATCAGACCGCTGGTCATGCGGGCGGTGGCCAAGTCCGAAACGCTGGCGCTGAGTATGGAGCTGAAGGGTTTCGGCAGCAATACTTATAAAAATATGCCGCGAGAGCCGCTGGGAGCCGCCGATTTTATCGTGCTGGGGCTGGTCGTGGTCCTGAGTACCTATCCGTTCTGGAAATAATGCCCGGCTGAAAATTTTAAATCATCCTGCAAGCAGCTGCTGCCTTAGAAAGGGAGCGGCTGCTTTTTTTGAGTAATATAATAATTTTATTGCCTAAAAGAATATAAATTACAGTTGATAAAAATAATAAATATGATAGAATAAAATCAGCAAAGTATATAAAAATATCGAACTATTTTAAATGTATGGATAGAAGGTGGCTGTAATGGTACAATCGGGTGATACTCTCGTTTTATCTTTAGCTGAATTACTGGGCGGCAAGCAGGTGGATACCGGAGTCATCGACAGGGCTCTGGCGGAGCTCTGTTCTGCTTTTGATTTTGACGGCGGGCTGATCTATGAATTGGACCAGTACAACCATCTGCATCTGAAAGAACGCTTTCTGCGTAAGGAACTGCCTTTGCGGGGCAGCTTTCCGATAGACGCGGTCGACGCTGCTTACCGCAGCTATCTGGCTCAGGAAACCTTTGTCTGGCTGGAGCGTGGACAAAAGAGCAGCGCGGCTGAAAAGGCCTTGCTGGAGCTGTTTGCGGCGCAGTCGCTGGTAGTGGCTTCCGTAGTCGATGAAACGCTGCAGATCTACGGGCTGCTGGTATTTGTACAGCAGTCGGCCCGGCCGGTGCCGCCGGCAGGCACGCAGCAGCTGCTGAAGACAGTGCTGTCGATGTTTGGCCGGTATATAGGGGTGCGGGTCTATCAGAACAAGCTGACTTTTGCCAAAAATTCGCTGGAAAGCATTTTGGATAATACGGGTATAGATATTTATGTCAACGATTTCCATACCCATGATATTTTATATGCCAATCGTTCTATGGCGGCCCCGTACGGCGGTATTTCGCAGTTTTTGGGGCGCAAGTGCTGGGAGGTGCTGTTCCCGGGTCAAAACGGGCCTTGTGCTTTCTGCCCGCAGCAAAAGCTGATCGATGAGAACGGTGAACCGACTAAGATCTATTCCTGGGATTATCAGCGGCCTTTCGACGGTTCCTGGTTCAGGGTGTTCAGCGCGGCGTTCCGCTGGGTGGACGGCAGACTGGCCCATGTAGTGAGCAGTGCCGATATCACTGACAATAAGCGCAACGAAGCTTTGGTCGAGTATCTGGCCAATTATGATTCGCTGACGAACCTGCCGAATCGCCGGATGCTGGTGAAGGAGTGCGAGCGCCGGATCGACAAAACGCAGGAGGGCGGCGAAGGTTATCTGCTGTTTTTTGACATCGACGGTTTTAAAAAGATCAACGATACCTTTGGTCACGAAGCGGGGGACGAGTTCTTAGTGCAGCTGGGACAGTTTTTTTCCGGTATCCCGCTGCTGCATGACGCTATTTACCGCAACGGCGGCGATGAGTTCATCGCGATCATCGACGGGGATAAAACGGAAGCCAATATCCGGAATCTGGCCAGCTTTATCCATCGGCGGTTTGCCCAGCCCTGGCGGCTGAAAAGGGGCGAGGTGTTCTGCAATGTCAGTATCGGCGTGGCGCGTTATCCCGAGGACGGGAGGACGGCGGAGGAGCTGCTGCTCAAAGCTGATCAGGCCATGTACAAGGTGAAAAAAGCCGGCGGTAAGGGTGTCCTGTTTGGGTACGAGCTGTAAATCGTAATAATAAAAGCCTTTATGACTTTGTCATAAAGGCTTTTTTATGCGCAGATCCTGATGATCAGTGGCGGTCAGTCTTAGCTGCCTCCAGGTAAAAGTCCAAAAACAGCTGGGCGGTGGCGCTTAACCGGTCTTTTTTGGACCAGAACAGCGTCTGTTCAAAATACAGTTCATCATCAGCCAGCAGCAGCTGCTGCAACCCTTGGGGGAAGTCGTCCCTGCCGCCGGCGGAAACGATGGCGATGCCGCTGCCGTCCTGCACGAAAGCGAGTGCGGCAGTATTGGTGGTGGCGATAAAGCGGATCTTGGGCATGAAGCCGTGCTTGAGGCAGGCTTTGCGCAGCAGGCTGTAGCAGCCGAAGTTACAGCAGACAGGGATATTCTGTAATTGTTTCGGCGTCAGCGGCTGCTGTGGATCAAGGCCGCAGTTTGCCTGCGGACTGTAAACGGCGTAAAAATATTCTTTCTGAGTTTTGTGGGCGGCAAACAGCTGCGGTGACGGCAGCGGCGCGTTGGCAAAGGCAAAATCACTGCTGTTTTCCGCAATATGTCTGGTCTGGGCGCTGACGGCTTCTTCCCGGAACTGGAAGCAGATTTCGGGATAGGCGGCCGCAAAGGGACGCAGATAGGTGTTGATGAAAAAGGTGCTTTTGGCAGGCGAAACGCTGAAGCGCAGTGTGCCGGAAGCTTTTTTATTGAAGCTCTGCATATCTAAAAGGATGGTTTCTTCGGTGCGGCAGATCTGGCGGGCCTTGCCCAGGAAGGCTTCCCCGGCTTCGGTCAGGGTCAGCTGGCGTTTGCCGCGCGCAGTCTGGATCAGCTTGGCGCCGTAATAGTGCTCCAGCGTTTTGATCTGGGCGCTGAGGGCCGGCTGGGCCAGGGCCAGTTTTTTGGAAGCTGTGGTCAGGTTCCCTGTTTCGGCGACGGTGATAAAATTACGGTAAAATTCAAAATCCATAGCTCACCTCTAAAAAATATAAGAAATTCTTATTATAATAACAAAGAAATAGTATTTTACTTTTTTATACCACCATTCTACAATAAAAATAGTTTGAGAGCAAGAAGGGGATGGGGTTATGTACGGAAGTAAACGCAAGCGCCGCCTGCACAGCGTAGCGGTATTGCTGGGACCGCTAAGCTTCGGCTTGACGATACTGCTGCTGGAATGGTTCTTTGGCTTCAAAGCGGCTGCGGCGCTGGGGACGACGGTCTGGATGGCGCTGTGGTGGATATTGCGGCCGGTCAATATTTCGGTGACGGCGTTCGTGCCGATCGGTGTCAACGCATTGTTTGACCTGATCCCGATGCAGCACGTTATCAGTCAGTATTTTTCTGAGATCATCGTGCTGCTGTTCGGCGCTGATCTGGTCTGCCTGACCTGGGCGACGACGGGACTCGACAAGCGGCTGGCGATCAAGACCCTGTGCTGTATCGGCACGTCACTGCGGCAGCAGATAGCAGTCTGGCTGCTGGTAGCGACGGTACTGTCCATCTTTCTGCCGAATGTGGTCGTCTGTACGATCTTGGTACCGGTAGCGGTATCCATGCTGCAGTTTATTGGCGAGGAAAACATCAAAAACAGTAAGCTGGCAGTGCCGATCCTGCTGGCGATCGTCTGGGGCGCGGGCATCGGCGGCTTCGGCTCGCCTTTGGGCGGGGCGGCGAACCTGGTGGCGATCAGCTATCTGGAAAAGCTGACAGGACAGGAATTTATGTATATCGACTGGGTGGTGCGTTTTCTGCCGCTTTTGGTACTGGTCCTGCTGCTGAATCTGTTTTTCCTGTTCCATTTGCCGGTGCCGGTAAAGCGCTTGGCTGGTACCAGCGAATATTTTAAGGAAATGTACGCGCAGCTGGGTACGATACGGCTGGGCGAAAAAATCAGCCTGGTGCTGTTTGTCGCGGCGACACTGCTGGCTTTTATCCGGCCGCTGTACGCCGGGTGGCTGCCGGCGCTGAAGCCTGCGTATGTCTTTCTGATCATGGGGCTGCTGGCCTTCACCTTCGAGGATGAGGACGGCAAGGCTCTGCTGACCTGGGAATTTGCGGAAAAGGGCGTTATGTGGGGCATGCTGTTTTTATTTGCCGGCGGCCTGGCTTTGGGCAGTCTGGTGACGGAAACCGGCGCGGCCCTGAAAATGGCTGAGGCGATCACGCTGCTGCCACTGACTGGCGGTCTGGAAACGGTGTTTGCTTTTACGCTGTTTTCGACGGTGCTGACCGAGATTTCCAGTAATACGGCTGCCGCCGCCATTGCTGTGCCTGTAGTGCAGAGTATTGCGCAGGCGCTGGGGCTGAACCCGATCCCGTATTTGTTCGTGGCGATCGTCGCCTTCAACAGCGCCTATGTGCTGCCGGTATCGATCAGGGCTATCCCGGTCAGCTATGGGCTGGACCCGGCCGAGCTGTTTAAAAACGGGCTGCTGCTGTCGCTGTGCAGCGTACTGCTGATCACAGTCGTTGGTTATTTGTTCATCAGGTACTGGCCGTTATTCTCGACGGTCTGAAAAGGGTCTGTCGCTCCCACTGCTGCATGGCGGTGGGATTTTTTTGTGCGGGCGCTGGCGGCACAAGGTTTGGGAAAGTATGAGCCGGAAAAAGCGTTCACCAAAAACAAGTATTTATTTAATATTACAATTTAAAGATTGCCAGTAAAAATCTTTTAGAATATAATAAAAATAGTAACTTAATATAATGATTATATTTATTATAGATAATAACGGAAAATAGAAGGCAGCTGGCAATGAAAAATAATATCTTATTAAAAACTAATTTACTCGTCAGTGTGATTTTGCTGGTTGGTTTCGCCCTGATCGCGACTTTGAGCTACCGCGCTAATTATAATGCTTCACTGGTGAAGATCAAACAGGTCTCCTCGCTGGCCTCGGAAGGTATTTATTACCGTTTGTCGACGATGCTGACCAAGCCGGTGAATATCTCGCAGACGATGGCGCATGACAGCCTGCTGATCAAGCTGCTGGAGGAAGAGGGCAGCCGTTATCGGGAGGCCGGTTACCAGGAAACGATCAGGAAGTATCTGGATACTTATAAAAATAAGTATGCCTATGATTCGGTGTTCCTGGTTTCGGCGTCCACCAATAATTATTATAATTTCAACGGTCTGGACCGCAATCTTGTCCGGGGCGAGGATGAAAACGTCTGGTATTATAATTTTCTGCAAAGCGGCGAAGAATACAGCCTTAATATCGATAATGATGAAGTTGCTGGTGCGGCCGATAAGATCACTCTGTTTGTAAACTGCAGGATCAGAGATGCGTCCGGCCGGGTGATCGGTGTAGTGGGAGTAGGCGTGAATGTCGATTATATCAAAGGCCTGCTGCAGGAATATGAAAAGGAATACGACGTTGCGACATATCTGATCAATGAAAAAGGCGAGATCGAAGTTTCCAGCCTTTATAACGGTCATCAGACGGCGGACTGGTTCAAGGTCAATGACAGCGAAGATATCCGCAGCGAGATCCTGGAATGGAAAAACGGCAGGACCAACTGGGATATCTGGATGCCGGGCGATGTGCAGAATAACGAAAAAAGCTATCTGGTCGTCCGCTATATCCCCGATCTGTCGTGGTATCTGCTGGTAAAGCAGGATACCGGCGCCTTACTGGCCGAGCTGAATGAAAAGATGCTGGAAACGGTAGTTTTGATTTCTGTGGTGATCCTGCTGATTATTCTGACTATCACTTCGGTGATCAGAAAGTTCAACGTGCGGATGACGAAGCTGCTGGAAGAACGGCAGGAGCTGTTCAAGGAAGCGACCGAGCAGATCTACGATAATATTTATGAATTGAACATCACTAAAAACAGGGCAGCCAGCAAAAAGACCGAGCTGTATTTTGAGGCGATGGGAGCTAAAGACCTGCCCTATGAGGAATTTCTGCAGGCTGTGGCCGACAGGCAGCTGCTGGAAGAATACCGGGCCGGCTATGTGGCGACGTTCAGTATTGAAAACGTGATGCGGCACTTTAAGGCCGGCAATAATTATCTGCAGTATGAATTTATGATCACAGAAAACGGCAGTGATTATTTCTGGATGCGGATCGACGCTTATATTTTCTATTCGGAAGCTGATAAGTCAGTGCATATGTTTACTTATCGTAAAAATATCGACGAGGAGAAACGCAAGGAGCTGGAAACACAAAGAAAGGCTTCCACAGATGAGATGACCGGCGTTTATACGAAAAAGGCGACGGAAAGGATCATCGACGGGGTTTTGTGCGGCAAGCTGCAGGGCAGCTACAGCTTTTTTATCATCGATATTGATAATTTTAAGCAGGCCAATGATCTGCACGGCCATATTTTCGGCGATTATTGTATCCGGGAGTTCGTGGAACGGCTGAAAAAATTCTGCCGTGAGGACGATATCATCGGCCGTATCGGCGGTGACGAGTTCGTGGTTTTCGGGACGATATCGGATGAGGAAGGCGCCCGCCGCAAAGCGGCCCGCCTGTGCCAGAAGCTTGATACTATCTGTGAGGACAGCGGCAGTTGCTGGAAAATGTCTGTCAGCGTAGGGATAGCTTTAGCACCGCAGCATGGCAGAAGCTTTGCCAAGCTGTATGAGCAGATAAGGCTTTGTATCAGACAAAGGACAAAGGCAAGAACGGTTATACGGTCTATGAGGAAAAGGAATAAAGCGGAATATAAATAAAAAGCCTGCGTTTCTAATGAAACGCAGGCTTTTTGATGTGAGGAAAGAATTTTTACGTAAGTTTTTGATATTTACCAGGGGCAGTTGGAATTAGGGCATTCGGTGCGGCCGTCGCCATAATAGCCGCCTCTGTGCTCGCCGCGGTATTCACCTTTATGGTGGCGGTATTTGCGGTGGCCTTCATAGTAATGGCCGCCGCCTGCATGGTAATAGCTGCGGAAATGCTCGCGGGCAGCGTCTTTTTCGGCATCACTCATGCTGTCCCATTTGGCGCGTGCTTCTTCACGGGCTTTCTGGCGTTCTTCAGGAGTCATTTTACGCCATTCTTCACGCTGTTTTTCACGTTGTTCAAAGCGTTCTTTTTCTTCGGGCGTCATATTTTTCATGCGTTCTTCACGCCATTTGGAATATTTTTCTTCGTGTGCCTTCTGACGTTCTTCCGGGGTCATTTTTTCCCATTCAGCGCGTCTGGCTTCACGTTCCTTGACCTGCTCGTCAGTCAGCTGCGGACCGGGGTGCATGGGGCCGCCCCAGTGACGGCCGCGTTCCATATGGTAGGGACGGCCGGGATAATTGTCGCCTTCGTCGTGGTGCAGGATCGTGCCGACACGCTCGCGCATGCTGGGTTTGGTATCGGCCTGCTCGGCCGCAAAAGCAGCGGAAGCACACAGGGCGGTGAGGACACCGGCGATAACAAGGGATTTTTTCCAGGAAGTTTTTATCATAACAACATCTCCTTTAAGATTGTGATTTGAGGTTCGTTTGACCTTGTATGCTTATTGTAGAGTAAACTTATGTCAAAATTATGACGATTTACAGACTTTTTTCTGACATTTTTATTTTAGCATGTTTGGCAGGAAGAAAGCAATTTAGCTCTTTTCAAGGAATGCTTAAAGATTTTTCCATGCATTTTTCCAGAAGCAGCTGCGCCTGGCAGCAGGCTTTACGGGTCAATGGAAAATATTTTTGAATTATGTAAATAAAGTAATTGATAATTAAAATCAATTTAGACTTGTTTTTATAAAGAGAGTAGTGTATAATCAAATTAAAGGTTAGCCAGAGCTAACTAAAACGAAAATAAACTGCGATGAGCCAAAGCTTTTGGCCAAAGGAGGATCTATATGTATAAACAATATCAGCTGCCTTATGATTATGAGGCATTAGAACCGCATATCGATGCATTGACGATGGAAACACATTATTCCAAGCATCATGCGGCGTATACTAAAAACCTGAATGACGCAGCCGAAAAAGCCGGCGTGGCAGGACGGGACATCACCGAGCTGCTGGCAAACCTGGACAGTATCGCTGACAGCGGTCTGCGTAAAGCTATCAGAAACAACGGCGGCGGTTATTATAACCACAACCTGTATTTTTCGACTATCAGCCCTGACGGCGGCGGTGAACCGGAAGGCGCGCTGGCGCAGGCACTGACCAGAGAATTCGGCGGCTTTGCCGCTTTTAAGGAACAGCTCAGCGCGCTGGCGTTAGGGCAGTTCGGTTCAGGCTGGGCCTGGCTGTCTGCGGCTGCCGGCGGCAAACTGCTGCTGTCTGCCAGCCCGAACCAGGACAACCCGATCATCGAAGGCAGCAGCTTCGTGCCGATCCTGGGCATCGATGTCTGGGAACACGCTTACTACCTGAAATATAAAAATCTGCGCGCCGATTATGTGCAGGCTTTCTACAATGTTATCGACTGGAAAGCGGTAGCGGCTAATTACGAGCAGGTCCAAAACGGCTGATTATCCGGCCGATACTGAAAATAACAGAATTTATAAATCTTGAGGAGGAATCTATCATGTCTAAAAAATTATATGAAAAAATGAATCTTTATCTTGCCAATCAGGAAGTCGCTTATATCAAGCTCCATAATCTGCACTGGTATGTGAAGGGGCGCAGCTTCTTCACTCTGCATGCAAAGCTGGAGGAGCTGTATGACCGGACTGCCGAGATCATCGACGCGGTAGCTGAACGGCTGCTGGCAGTTGGTCAGGCGCCGGTCGCCAATATGAAAGAGGCTTTGGCGCTGGCGACGATCAAGGAACTGGCAGATAAGCCGATTTCTTCGGAAGAAACTGTGCAGGGGCTGATCGCCGATGTGGAATACTGGATCAGGGATACCAAAGAGATCGTGGAGCTGGCAGATGCTGCCGGCGACGGTGTGACTGCGGACCAGTTCAATGATTATTTAGGGGAATATCAAAAACTGCTGTGGATGCTCAAATCCTACATTGCCTGAAACTGAACGGATAAACTGCAACCCTCGCTGCCATAAGGCGGCGAGGGTTTTTCTATGCCCGCAGATAAATTTTGCGGATAAACATTTTTTTGACACATCTTTGTGTTATATTGATTGCAGACAAGTACGGACCTTATAATATACTTACAGGGAGCTGAGCTGTGCGGAGAATAATTTATCCCCGTACGCCAAAATAAGTATATAATGGTAATAATACATTTACGAGGTGCAGCGATGAATAAAATTTTGATTGCTGACGATAATCAGCAGATAACTTCTATTTTAGCAAATTATGCCCGCAAAGAGGGTTTCGAGCCATTGGTGGCTCTGGATGGACAGCAGGCGCTGGAGCTGTTTGAGCAGCATGAAAAAAATATCGACGTGGTACTGCTGGACGTGATGATGCCGAAGCTGGACGGGTTCGAGGTCTGCCGTGAGCTGCGCCGCCGGTCGATGGTGCCGATCATTATGGTCACGGCCCGCGGTGAAGATTTTGAACGGATCATGGGGCTGGATATCGGCGCTGATGATTATATCCTGAAACCTTTTTCAGCAGGCGAGGTCATGGCGCGTGTCCGCGCTATCCTGCGCCGGGTCCAGCCGCGCGAAGCCGAGCAGCAGAATCTGTACAGCGTCGGCAATCTTGTGATCGATCTGGACAAATATCTGGTCACGATCGGCGGCGCGGACGTGACGCTGACGAAAAAGGAAGTAGAGCTGCTGTGGACTTTGGCTAAAAACAGCAGTAAGGTGTTTTCGCGTGAGAACCTGCTGGACAGTATCTGGGGTTACGATTATTTCGGCGACAGCCGGACTGTGGATTCACATATCAAGCGCCTGCGGGCCAAGGTGGATAAGTTTGAACACGAGGAGTGGGAGATCAAGACCATTTGGGGCGTAGGCTACCGTTTCGAGGAGAAAGAGCATGCGCAATAAAATCGCCTGGAAGCTGACGCTGTATTTTGCAGCGGTACTGCTGATTTTTGCTTTGGTCGTGGGCGGCACCTTTATGCATTTTTCGGCAAGCATACGCTGGATCTGAAAAAGAAAGAGATGCAGGTGCGGGCAACGAAGATCGCCGAGGTACTGCAGGATAATATGTCGCGGCTGCAGAACCGTTACGGCGGTATCGGCAGCAGCCGTTTCATCCGTTATATCGACAATATCACGATGGAAAACGTGTGGGTGGTCGATGAGAATAAAAATGTCAAAATGCACCGTGAGGACGCCGGCGCGCTGCCCGAACAGCACGGTATGATGCACGGACATAAGCGGATGCTGATGCGTCAGCAGGAGGATATAGCCGAACCTGCCAGTGATTTTGACTATAACGCTCTGTCGCCGGAAATCAAAAGAGCGGTGGAACAGGGCTTTACCGGACAGAACTTTGTCATGGAGGAGATCAATCCCGTACTGGGCGAGCTGGTGGTCACGGTAGGCGTGCCTGTCAGCGATGCCGGCGGCAAAGTCAGAGCTGTGGTGCTGCTGCATTCGCCGGTGCAGGGCATGCGCGAAGCTGCCTGGGAGGGGATCAGGATCCTGATTTTATCGTGCGTCGTGGCGATGGTCCTGGTGTTTGTCCTGAGTATGCTTTTTTCGTGGAAGTTTACCAAACCACTCAATAAGATGCGGCTGGTCGCTGAAAAGATGTCGGAGCATGATTATACGGAGCGCTGCAATATCGACCAGAAGGATGAGATCGGGCAGCTGGCCCAAACGCTGGACGGACTGGGCGAAAGACTGCTGGAAGCAGATCAGGCCAGTAAAAAGCTGGAGCAGCTGCGCCGTGATTTTATCGCGAATATTTCCCATGAGCTGCGGACGCCGGTGACGGTCATCCGCGGTTCGCTGGAAGCGCTGTGTGACAGGATAGTCACCGAACCGCAGGAGGTCGAGGATTACCACCGGCAGATGCTGGCGGAAACTTTGTTCCTGCAGCGGCTGATCAACGATCTGCTGGATCTGTCACGGCTGCAGAATACGGATTTCCCGATCGAAAAGGAACCTGTGAATTTATGCGCTGTGGTACAGGACGTAGTGCGCAGCAGCCAGCGGCTGGGACAGCAGAAAAATATTACTATCCAACTGTCCTTGGACACGCCTGTCTATATCATTGAAGGCGATTATGGACGGCTGCGGCAGATGCTGCTGATCTTTTTGGACAACAGCATCAAATTTTCACCGGAACAGAGTAAAATCGAAGTTACTCTGCTCGGCAGCAGGCTGACGGTAACTGACCACGGCTGCGGCGTGAAGCAGGCAGAGCTGCCCCATGTGTTCGACCGTTTTTATAAAACGCGGGGTGAAACGAATAAGAGCGGCAGCGGTCTGGGGCTGGCGATCTCGAAGCAGATCAGCGAACGTCACGGTATCGGACTGACAATGACAAGTATACCGGGCGAGGCGACCAGCGTAGTGCTGCAGCTGCCGCCGGCTCTGAAGAAAGGAAGTACAGATTAATGAACTATGGTTGTGAAGGCAAGGTCGCCTTTATCAGCGGCGGTACGTCGGGCATCGGCAAGGCTGTGGCCGAGCTGCTGCTGAAAGACGGCGCCGAGGTGTGGCTGCTGGGACGTGATGCCGAAAAGGGTACAGAAGCGGCGGTCACGCTGAGCGCTTATGGCAAAGTGCATTATGTGCAGGGCGACGTTAAAGATCTGGAAGCCTGCCGCAGTGCGGCGCAGAACGTGCGCGAGCAGCGTGAAAATATTGATCTGATCGTCAATGCGGCGGGGATCTATCAGGAACGCCGTTTGGAGAAGGTGACCGAATATGATTTTTTTTCGATCATGGACACTAATGTCAAAGGAACGATTTTTTTGACGCAGACCTTGCTGCCTCTACTGGCGGCAGAGGGGGCGAGCATCGTGAACATTGCTTCCGACGCTGGGATCAATGGCAATTATGGCTGTCCGCTGTACTGCGCGTCCAAGGGCGCTGTCGTAGCGTTTACGAAAGCGCTGGCCTTGGATCTGGCGCCGCGGGTACGGGTCAACTGTATCTGCCCGGGCGATGTGGCGACGCCGATGCTGGGCAAACAGCTGCAGCAGGCGGACGGCAGTTATACGCTGGAGGATGTGGAGCAGGCCTATCCGCTGGAACGGGTCGGGGAGCCGCTGGAGATCGCGCATGTGATCTGCTCGGTGCTGTCGCCGTTCAACAGTTTTATGACGGGCAGTATCATTCCTGTGGACGGCGGCCTGACAGCGAAGTAATTAATTGCAAATGCAGATGAAAAACAGGGACAATAACCAAAAGGTTATTGTCCCTGTGCTATTTGCTGCAGAAATACTTCATAATTGCCGATTGCGGCAAAGAGCATAAAAAAGACGATGGCGAACAGTATGTAGCGCAGCCGTCCGACCGGTTCTGCTTCGATATGGGTGCCGCAGGCCTGATCCCAGATCGTCGAGCCGCTGTCACGCAGCACCTGCCGCGCAAACCAGGCGGGGACGAACATCATGATCGGGATGCCCAGCCACAGCCCTTTGACATAGGCCCAGAAGGTACGTTTCCAGGCTAAATTGAAATCCAGCGGCGCAGACGGTGAAACTACACGCAGTCCCAGAAAGCTTTTGCCGGCGGTAGTGCCTGTGCGGGCCAGCATAAAGGCTTCAGCGCTGATGACGACGATCAGCTGCAGCGCCGAGTAAAGAAAGATATTGTTGAGCGCGAAGATAGAATTACGGCTCAGAAGCAAAAATAAAAAGCCGATCAGGAAATAATCGAACATCCGCGCCCAAAAGCGGCGCCAGCTATGGTAATTGACAGGAGAGACGGTCAAATGCAGCACATCCTTTTCAGTGTGATTTGATTAGCTTGTTGCCCTCTTATTGTAACACAGAATTATTTGCAGATATAGTGTGCTATTTTATGAAAAAAAGCATATAATATAAATAAAGCTCAGTGAAATTTTATGCGTGGAAACAATGGGGTTGGAGGGATAATTATGCAGAAAAATGCACCTATCGGAGTTTTGGATTCAGGCGTCGGCGGTTTGTCGGTCTTAAAATGTCTGCAGGCGGCGCTGCCGCAGGAGGATTTTATTTATGTGGGCGATACGGCGCGTACGCCGTACGGGCCCCGCAGTGAAGCCGAAGTACGCCGGTTTGTAGGTGAGATCATTGATTATCTTGACGGCCGCGGGGTGAAGCTGGTAGTTATTGCCTGCAACACGCTGACTGTTCTGGGTGTGGACACACTTAAAGGCAGCCATGCTTTTGAGATCGTGGGGATGTCGAAAGGCGCGCAGCTGGTACTTGCCGCCAGCAGCAGGAAAAAGATCGGCGTGTTTGCCACTGAATTTACGATCAACAGCGGTGCGCATAAGGCCGCGATCCTGGCAGCTGATGACGGTGCGGATGTCTATCCTCAGGCCTGCCCGAAGTTTGTGCCGCTTATCGAAGGCGAGCAGTTTGACGGCGCCGAGGTCAGGGCTGCTGTTGCCGAATATGCGGCGCCGCTGAAGGCGGCCGGCATCGACACGCTGATTTTGTCCTGTACGCATTATCCTTTTATCCAAAAAGAGATCGAAAGCGAGTTTGGCAGTGAGGTGACTGTGATCGACCCGGCGGACGCTACCGCGCAGGATACGAAGACGGTTCTGGCTGCAGAGGGGCTTCTGCGCTCTGAAGGAGCAGGTACTTTGGAGGTCTGCTTTACCGCCGATGTGGAACGCGGCGCGCGGATCGCCGGCAGAGTGCTGCCGCAGGGGAAATGCCTTTTTAAAGAAATAAAATTATAAGCGATTCGTCGCAATTAGAAAAAATTCCTGCTATTTGAGCAAATTTGCTGAAAAATAGCAGGAATTCTGCGATTTTTGTCTAATATAAAATAAAAATAAAAACATAGAATAAGGGCAAGATTTTGCTTTTGCCAGGGATGCTGTAAAACTAATTAGCAGACCAGTGTCTCAGGAGGTTCTGTTTCCGATGCTTTGCAACCTAATCAGCCGTACGAAGGGCTGAGGACGAAGCAAAAAACGACATCGGGACATTTCGACCCGTCTTGAAACTGTCGCTATCTATGCAGAATTGTATAGAGACTTTGCCTACCGGTTTCACAAAGACGTGGAAGCGGTATTTGTATTGCTTGAAATAAGTTTGCTGTGAAAAGAAGGGTGGTTGCTGTGGAGAAAGAGAGTATTTTAAAAGATCGGACGATAGTGGGGTCTCCGCTGACGCATTTATTTTCCCTGGGGATACTGATGTTTGTTTTCTGGCTGGCGCTGTCAGGAGATTTTGCAGTTAAATTTGTCGTGTACGGACTTATCACCAGCGCGGTGGTTGCCTGGATCTGTTACCCGCTGCTGCTTTTGCCCAATGCCGACGGCACCAAAAAATATTTTGCACTGGGTGTTTCGCCGATTGCATTTTTATGCTACAGTCTGTGGCTTCTGAAAGAGCTGGTGCTGGCGAATATCGATGTTGTCAAAGCGACGGTACGGCCGGAGCTCAGGATCGACCCGAAGGTGATCAGCTTCGTGTTCAGGGCAGATAATCCGATGGCGAAGGTGCTGCTGGCAAATTCCATTACGCTGACGCCGGGGACGGTGACGATCAACGTAACGCCAGAGGGGATTTACGAAGTCCACGCTCTGACTGACGGGGCGGCGGAAGGGCTGCTGTCCGGGGCTATGCCGCGGAAAGTAGCAGAGCTTTTCGGTGAAAAATTCGATTTTATGGTATTGAAAGGGGAGTAGCATATGCATTATATGATTATCGCGATAATGATGGCAGTGATTGCTGTTATCGGTATGATGCTGCAGCGTGTTTTCCAGGGCCCGACGGTGTACGACCGGATGAATGGCCTGGGTGTAACGGGTACTGATACGATCCTTTTGATCATTCTGTTCGGTTATCTGGACGGACGTCCGGAAATGTATGTGGACATAGCCCTTTCTTATGCTATTTTAGGCTTTGTCGGTTCGGTGATCATAGCGAAATATCTGGGAGGTAAGGATGTATGATGTTTGAGCTTACTGCACGAGAATTGATCGCCGAGATATTTCTCGCCGGCGGGGCGTTCTTTTTACTGGCTTCGGCTATCGGGATGCTGAGGCTGCCCGATTTTTACTGCCGGCTGCATGCTTCCGGCAACAGTGAGACTCTCGGTATCATGCTTTCTTTTATCGGGCTGATGATCTATGAAGGTATGACGATAGTTTCGGTGAAGCTGCTGCTGATTTCCCTGCTGATCGTTTTGGGGAATCCGATCGGCACGCATATTCTGAGCAAGGCGGCCTATAAATCAGGCCATCATGTCTGGACTTTGGAAGAAGACGCAAAGGAGGATAAGGAAGATGCAGATCTACATCATTGAAGCCCTGTTATTGGTATTCCTTATAATTACTACTGTTTGCGTTATTTTCTGCAAGGATATCCTGTGCGCGGCTGTCATTTACAGTGAGTTCAGTTTCTGTGCCGTGCTGCTGTATCTGATGATGGGCGCGCCTGACGTAGCCTTTACAGAGGCCGTTATCGGCACGATCTCAACGATCTATTTTGTAGTGTCGCTGAAGAATAGACAGGTGGTGTAAGTAATGCGCGGTTTAGTAACAGTTTTACTGGCAGTGATCACAGGGATGTTCTGTTCCTTTGTGACATATCTGCCGTTCATCGGCGATGTCAATTCGGCGCCGAACCAGCATGTTACGCCTGTTTACATCGAGCGCAGCGTGCAGGACACCGGGTCGCCCAATATCGTTACCGGGCTTCTGGCCGACTATAGAGGCTTCGATACGATGTGGGAAACTACAGTGATGTTTCTGGCCGGGCTGACAGTCGTGATGCTGCTGAGCAGCAGTACGATGGGACGCAGACCGGAAAAGGAGGATGAGGACGCATGAAGAAACCTTTCGGCGGCATAGTCCTTGATACGGCGTTCAGGCTTATAGTGCCGTTTTCTCTGGTTTACGGAGTGTATGTTCTGATTTTCGGCGAGGCCGGACCCGGCGGCGGATTCCAGGCGGGCGCGCTGCTGTCGATCGGTGTGGTTTTATCCAGACTGATCATGGGCGATCAGGCATCGTTCAATATTTCGATAAAAAATTCGTTGGTCCTGGCCGGCGTCGGGACCTTCATCTATGCGGCTACCGGCTGGCTGGCAATGCTTAACGGCGGCAATTTCCTGGATTACAGTTATCTGCCGTTTAAAGCAGAGCATACCAACGAGCTGCATGCTTTGGGGATTTTATTTATTGAGATCGGGGTAACGATCTGCGTTATGATGACGATTCTCAATATTCTGGATGCTGTTGTGGAAAGGGGGGACGAAAATGGGAGCGCTAAATGAATTTTTACAGACCAAGGGGATCTACACGCTGGTCATGATCTTGTTTTTTCTGGGCGTGTACGGTATGGTTCTGAGCAAAAATTATATGAAAAAGCTGATGGCGATGAACGTCATGCAGGTTGCTGTTATTTTCTTCTTCCTGTGCCTGGGACAAAAGGAAGGCGGTATGATTCCGATTTTTGATCCGGCCGTAACGGATGCCGCTTCCTATATCAATCCGCTGCCCCACTGTCTGATGCTGACGGCGATCGTTGTCAGTCTGGGTACAACTGGTGTGGCTATTGCTTTGCTGATGCGGATCAAAGAAGTTTACGGCTCCGTTGAAGAAGTAGAGGTTATAAGGAGGGCCAGCAAATGATCCAGCATTGTCCTGTACTGATCGTGCTGCTGCCTCTGACGGCGGCTCTGCTCTGCCTCTTATTCAGCAAGTTCAATAAGAATCTCGGTTCCTGGCTGGTCATCGGCTCGATCGCCGGTTCGCTGGCCTGCTCGCTGCAGGTACTGCATCAAACTCTGACCAGCGGCGAAGCGATCCACTACTGGATGGGCAACTGGGAACCGCCTTTGGGCATTGAGTTTGTGATCGATCCGCTGAGCGCGGTGATGGCGGTTTTGATAACCTTCATTTCGCTGATGGTTGCTGTGTACAGCAAGCCCTTTATGCGCAAGGAAGACTGGCTGCATATCGGCGGTTATTATACTTTGTACGGACTTTTGACGGTGGGCCTGTGCGGTATGGTCATCACCGGTGATATGTTCAATCTGTACGTTTATTTAGAGGTCATGTCCCTGTCCGGTTACGGGCTCATCGCCATGGGCGGTAAAAAAATCCATGCTGGCAGCTTTTCGTTATATGCTGATCGGTACGATCGGCGCTTCCCTGTATCTGATTTCTGTTGCTTATCTGTATGCGATGACCGGTACTTTGAATATGGCTGATCTGGGGGAAAGGATCATGCCTTATCTCAGTTCGCCGCCGTTCGCTTTAGCGGTTGCATGTCTGTTTATCGGTTTCGGTATCAAAATGGCACTGTTCCCGCTGCACGGCTGGCAGCCGGATGCTTACAACTTTGCCCATCCCGGTTCGGCGGCCTTTATTGCCGGCGTGATGAGCAAGGTTCCAGCTTACGCAATCATTCGTTTCTTCTTTTATATTTTCGGTGTCAATAATCCGATCATCAGCACGGCCTTAACAGTTTTAGGCATTCTTGGCATCGGCGGCGTGCTGATCGGTTCGATCATGGCGCTGGCCCAGTACGACTTCCGCCGGATGCTGGCTTATTCCAGTGTGGCGCAGATCGGTTACATTGCTATCGGTCTGGCGATCGGCAATATGTATGGTTTTATCGGCGCCGTACTGCATATCATCAACCACGCTTTTATGAAAAGCGCGCTGTTTCTTGTTATCGGCGGTATCCAGTACCGTTTCGGCGAAATCAATCTGTACCGTTTAGGCGGTCTGAATAAAAAAATGACTTTAAGCACGATCACCGTTACGTTAGCGGCTTTGTCGATGGTCGGTATCCCTCCAACGGCGGGCTTTTTCAGTAAATGGTATCTGATGCTGGGAGCTTATCAGGGCGGGCAGTATTTCTATATCGTTATTCTTGTTATCAGCAGCTTGCTGAACGCAGTTTATTTCTTCCGTATTCTTGAGCAGATGTTTGTTCAGCACGAGGCGTCGCTGACAGAAATCAACAGGCATGAAGGCAAGCTGGGCCTGCCGCCTGAGATGGCGATCCCGATTTTGTGTGCCGGTATCGGGATTTTAGTTCTGGGCTTCTACAGCGTGGATATTGTTGACGATATTCTCAAATCTGGACTGCCGGAGGTGTTTCTGAGATGACGATCATGGATTGCAGACCCTTCCTGGCAGTAGGAGTTTCCTTCCTCGCGGCGGTGCTGATCTCTTTCAGCCGCAGATATCCTAATGTCCGCGAAAGCTGGAGCGTTATTGCTTCATTTATTAAATTCGGCTTGATCATATCTATGGTACCGGGCGTTCTGGCGGGTGTGACCTATGAATGGACCCTGTTCCAGATCACTGATACGATCGGCTTTACCCTGCGTGCCGACAGCGCCGGTATTCTGTTTGCCTGTCTGGCTGCGCTTTTATGGATCCCGATCAACTTTTATTCCATTGGTTATATGCGCTGTAACAATGAGCATGAGCAAACAGGTTATTTTGCCGCTTTTGCTATCTGTATGAGCTCGGTCATGGGCATTGCGATGGCTTCTAATCTGCTGACCTTCTTCTTCTTTTACGAGCTGCTGACGATCGCCAGTTATCCGCTGGTCTTGCATAAGCGCAATGAAGAAGCTCTGCTGGCCAGCCGTAAATATCTGATCTACACTTTGATTTCCGGGCAGCTGTTTTTGGCCGGACTGGTGGCAGTTTACTGCATTTCCGGTACGATGGATTTCAAGGCAGGCGGCTTTTTGACAACGGATATGGCGCCTACCTGGCAGCTGCAGCTCATCTTCCTGATCATGATCCTGGCCGGGTCGGTAAAAGCAGCTGTCATGCCGCTGCATGGCTGGCTGCCGGCAGCGATGATCGCTCCGACGCCTGTCAGCGCCCTGCTGCATGCGGTGGCGGTTGTTAAGACCGGTGTTTTCGCCGTCCTGCGTATCATCGGCTTCGTTTTTGGGCCCAAGCTTTTGGCGGATATCGGGACTGCTGATATCCTGGCCTGGTTTGCGGCCGGCAGTATCATCATTTCCTCGCTGATCGCTATTCAGCAGGATAATCTGAAACGGCGGCTGGCCTTTTCGACGATCGGGCAGCTTTCTTATATCGTTTTAGGCGCGGCGCTGCTGTCGCCGCTCAGTATCAAAGGCGCGTATCTGCATCTGGTGGCCCATGCGGTCATGAAGATCACGCTCTTTATGTGTGCCGGTGTTATTATTGTCAGGACGCACCGCAGTAATATCAGTGAGATGTACGGTATCGGCAAAAAGATGCCGATCACGATGTGCTGCTTTACGATCGCCTCGCTGGGTATTGCCGGTATGCCGTTTCTGGTCGGCTTTATCAGTAAGTGGAACCTGGCGCTGGGCGCTTTGCAGTCCGGCAAACCCTTATATGTTGCAGTACTGATCGCAAGCGCGATGCTGGCGCTTACTTATTTGATGCCGGTCTGTCAAATGGCGTATTTTAAAAGGGATCCGCAGGAACAATTCCGTACTTATGGTGAGATCAGCTACAGAATGCTGCTGCCGATCTGTTTCACAACGATTCTGGCGCTTGTTTTAGGCGTGATGCCGGAAATATCCCCGAATTTCTACGCAATGGCTTCGCAGGCAGCAGATAGTATCTGCCAGGGCTGGACTGGAGGTGGCTGGTGATGAAGCTGACGAAAACTGCTTTGTATAAGCTGGTTCTTATAGTAGCGGTGCTTGCCGCTGTCCTGGAGTTTTTCTTCGCTCATCCTCATTATCACGAATGGTGGAACACTACCCCGGGTTTTAATCTGCTGTTTGGTTTTGCAGGCTGCTGGCTGTTGATTTTTGTAGCTAAAATAGTTATGACGCCGCTGCTGCAGCGTCCGGAAGATTATTATGATGACGGAGGTGACGATGACGATGAGTAATCTGCACCCCGGTTTTATCCTGATCGCTGTCGGATTGATAGCATTGTTTGTTCCTAAAAGTCTGCGCCGGCCGGTGCTTGCGGCAGGTCCGCTTTTGGGATTAGGCGCGGTGCTGACGCTGGCGCCGGGCACGAATGCGACGCTGCCCTTTATCAACGGGATCACGCTGCATTATCTCCATGTAGACGCGCTCAGCTGGATCTTCGCCCTGATTTTCTGTATGATGGCGGCTATCGGCGGTATCTATGCCTGCCATAACAGTAACAGGATGGAAGCCTTCTGTTCGATGACTTATGCCGGCAGCGCGCTGGGCGTAACTTTAGCCCAGGACTGGCTGACTCTGATCTTCTTTTCGGAGCTGATGGCGGCTACTTCGCTGTTTCTTATCTGGTGTAAAAAAACTCCTGCTTCGCGGCAGGCTGGTTATCGGTATTTATTAGTGCATATGTTCGGCGGCAATCTGCTGCTGGCCGGTATTTTCTTAAAGGTCAGCGCCGGAGATTATTTAGTTATGCCGCTGGCACAGGGACCATGGGATACTGCCTTCTGGCTGATCTGTCTCGGAATTTCCATCAATGCGGCCGTAGTGCCGCTGCACGCCTGGCTGGTTGACGCTTACCCCGAAGGTACGGTCACCGGCAGCGTTTTTCTGAGTTCGTTCACTACTAAAGTCGCTGTTTATTGTCTGATCCGCATTTTTGCAGGCACTGACTTCCTGATCTGGTTCGGTGTGCTGATGGCTTTATACGGAGCCTGCTATGCGATCATGGAAAATGATATGCGGCGTCTGCTTTCTTACCACATCGTCAGCCAGGTCGGCTTTATGGTCGCCGGCGTAGGATTGGGAACGGCTATGGCGCTGAACGGCGCAACAGCGCATGCTTTCAGCCATATCCTTTATAAATCACTGCTCTTTATGTGTGCCGGCGCGATCATTTATGCGACTGGTATCCGCAAAATCAACCAGCTGGGCGGTCTTGCTAAAAAGATGCCGTTTACGTTCTGGTGCTTTGTGATCGCTGCCCTTTCGATTTCCGGTGTGCCGCTGTTCAACGGCTTCATCAGTAAATCCATCACGATCAGCGCCGCCGCTGCTGCCCATTACGGTTCTGTTGAGCTGCTGCTGCAGCTGGCTGGTGTCGGTACGTTTTTATCCATCGCCCTCAAGATGATCTACTTCATCTTCCTGGCGCCTGACAACGGCGTGGTCATCAAACGTGAAGTTCCGAAGAATATGTATGTAGCCATGGGTATCGGCGCGACTCTGTGCGTGTTATACGGCGTTTATCCCGAGCTTTTGTACAGGTATCTGCCCTTTACGATGGAACCATACCACCCCTTTACGGTCGACCATATTACCCAGTCTATAGAAATGCTGGGAATGGCGATGCTGCCGTTTATGATGTATCTGCCAAAAATGGAGCCGCATACAGCTTTATCACTGGATACGGACTGGTTTTACCGGAAGCCTTTTGCGGGCATCGTGACCGGGCTGTCTTATCTGTGCTGTGCAGTAAGCCGGGCGCTTGGCAATACCTGGGAGGTATTATATGAAAAATCTATGGAGCTGAGTCATAACCCAATGGAATTTTTGGATGCCAAGCCTTTGCGCAACAGTCCCAAATATAATCCGGAAAATTACCGCACTTCGATCGCCGATCCGATCATGATAACATTAACAATATTATTCTGTTCTCTGTGTTATTTTATGGCGATCATTTAATAAAAAATAACGAACCGTACCAGTATTTAAAGCCGGTACGGTTTTTTATTGACTAAATCCCGCCGCTGGCGTACAATGAAATCTATTGATATTTAAAGGAGTGCAGTTTATGCAGCTTTCATTTCGCCTGGGCGTGATATTCATTCTGCTGGCAGCAGCAGCCTGGGGACTGGGCGGCGTTGCCGGCCAGTTTTTATTTCAATTTTATGATGTAGGCGCTCCCTGGCTTATCGCGGTAAGACAGATCATTGCCGGCGTGGTCTTTTTAGGCTATCTGCTGTGTCGCGGCGAGAATATCTGGGCAGTGCTGCAGGATAAAGAAGATCGTAAAGATCTGCTGGCATTTTCTTTTCTGGGATTGTTAGGGGCACAGTTTGGTTTTTATTACACGATCTCACTGTGCAATGCGGCTACTGCTACAGTGCTGCAATATACGGCGCCGATCTTTGTCATGCTGTGGATGTCCTGGAAAAACCGCTGCCTGCCGGAAGGGCGTGAGTTCGTCGGTATTTTTTTTGCTCTGGCCGGAGTTTTTCTGATCGCTACTCACGGCAGCCTGGATTCGGTGGTATTGTCGCCGGCGGCGCTGACCATTGGGATAATTTCTGCTATTTCCCTGGCGTTTTATACAGTTATGCCGTTTCGGCTGCTGCAAAAATATTCGACGACTTTGATCATCGGCTGGGGACAATTTTTATCAGGCGGATTTCTCTGTATCTTCATCAATCCTTTTGAGCCCAGCGGCCATTGGGATGGTGCGGCAGTCGCTGCTATGGTCTATCTGATCCTGGGGGCTACGGTACTGAGCTATAGTGTTTTTTTAGTGGGATTAAAAGTAGTAGGCGCTACTAAAGCCAGTCTTATTTCCTGTGCCGAACCTTTAGCTTCGATCATTGCCGTAGTGCTGTGGCTGAAAACGCCTCTGACGCTGGAGGATCTGGTCGGGATGACCTGCATTATTTTAACTGTGGTTTTATTGTCACTGCCTAAAAAATAAATTAAAAAAATACATGGACGGAGCTTTCCGTCCTTTTTTATTTGTCATAGTCTATGGTACAATAGAGTTAACAAAAATAAAGGAGTTGATTGTATGAGCATAAGTCATTATTCCTATAAATATGGTCATGGCAGTAAAGAGTTTTCTCTGGAGTCCGACCGTGTTATCAAAGAGGTCACAGTTGCCAAAATGCCATTGCTGGAGGATGTCAAAGCGGCGATTTTAGATGCCGTCTATCATCCTATCGGCAGTGCGCCAATCAACGAACTGGTCAAACCGGGACAGAAGATTGCCTTTATCTGCAATGATCCGACACGTGTGGCCAACAGTTTTGTCTTTATGCCCATTCTGGTCAACGAAATGAATAAGCTGGGTATCAAGGACGAGGATATGCATATCGTTTTTGCCTTAGGCACGCATCGTAATATGACTCATGAAGAAATGGTCGAAGCCGTCGGTGCAGAGGTGGCAGGGCGTTTAAAAATGTATAACAGTGATGCCAAGGTCAGTGAGGATTTTGAGTATTTCGGTGATACCTCCCGCGGTACGCCGGTCTGGCTCAATAAGCATATCTGTCATGTCGATCACGTTATTATGACTGGAACGATCGTACATCATTATTTCAGTGGTTATGGCGGCGGACGGAAAGCCATTCTGCCGGGTGTTGCAGCTATGGAAACCGTACGTGTCAACCACAGCTTTATGCTGGATCCTAATGCAGGTCTGGGTAAAACTGTCGGCAATCCTGTTTATGAAGACCAAATGGAAGGTGTGGCCATGTTTGCCAAAAACCATTCCGTATTTCTTTTTAATGCGATCCTGAATGCTCAGCATGAATTTTTAAAGATTTTTGCCGGTGATTATGTAAAAGCACATCAGGAAGCCTGCAAATTCGTCGATCAGGTCTACGGTGTCGAGATCCCGCAGGCGGCAGATCTGGTTATCGCCAGCTGCGGCGGTTATCCCAAGGATATCAATGTATATCAGCTGCAGAAAACAATGGATAATGCTTGGTGTGCTGTGCGTGAAGGCGGGGTAGTGATCATTATCGGCGAATGTGAAGAAGGCAGCGGTTCGAAGGTGCTGGAAGAAACCTGCAAACGTTTGGGAACGGCAGACGCTATCAAAGCCGACTTGGAAAAACATTTTGAGATCGGTGCCAATAAAGCTTTCGCGGTAACACGTCTTACCAAAAAAGCAAAGTTTATTTTAGTTTCGTCACTGGACAAAGAGCTGGCGCATGATATGCTGTTCGAAGCAGTGCCTACCGTGGAAGAAGCTCTGGCTGAAGCCGAAAAAGTAATTGGCAATGACTATAATATTATTCTGATGCCTGAAGGCAGCTTAACGGTACCACTTCTTCCAGCTTAAAGACAATAGTTTAAATATCAATTTAATTTGTATTTTTATAACTTATGCCTATATTTAAAAACGATTACAAATATTTTTATGCAAGAAAGTATTGCTTTAGCCTGAGGTTTAAGTTATAATAAATTCTGCGAATGTATTCTTAGATATTAAAAAAACTATTGCCTGCTGTATCTGCAATTTCGTAAATGCAGATTAAATTAAAAGGAGTTGTGAAGAAATGAACATTGATTACAAAGCTATTGGGGTCAGAATCAAAGCTGCCCGTGCGCGTAAAGGCGTTACCCAAGGCTATATCGCAGAAGTGACCGGTCTGTCTACACCGCATATCAGTAATATTGAAACAGGAAATACTAAATTAGGCCTGCCTACGATTATTCATCTGGCTAATGTTCTGGATGTTTCCGTAGACGAGCTCCTCTGTGATAATATTCACCGCAGCGAGAAGATTTTCCAAAATGAGCTGGCAGAATTATTGCAGGGCTGCGACGCCCATGAGCTGCATCTGATTACTGAACTGGCCAAGGTTGTTAAGAAAAACAGTCTGGACGGAGTGAAAAAAACCAGAGGCCGCAAACCGAAAAATAAAATCTGAGCAAAGCTTTTTAAACCTGCATTTCCAAAACCTTTATGTTATAATATAAATATCAGTAAAAGCTGTAGTGAAAAGGTGGACGGAAGTTATGGATAAATTTGTTCAAACAGAATTAGAAGGTGCCGGCGTTAATGTCGAAGAAACTTTAAGACGTTTTATGAATAATGAAATGCTGATGATAAAGTTTCTGAGAAAATTTGTTGACGACGAAAATATGAATAAACTGCGTACACTCATCGCTGATAAACATTATAATGAGGTACTGCCTGTAGCGCATACGCTGAAAGGCGTCAGTGGAAATCTTGGTCTTATTAAACTATATGAGATTTTTTCCAGAATGTGTCAGGACTGCCGTAATGATCAGTATGAAGATTTGGACGGGCTGTTCGCTCAGGCTGAAGCAAATTAGTTTTAAAGTCGACGATTGGTCTGTATCTTCTTTCAGAGGATAACCAGCCTTATGATAACACTTCGTACAGGAATTCGGCCAGTTTTGGTTGGCGGACAATGGAAGATTGCAGGTTCCCGTATATGAAAACCAGGAAAGGTATATTCTTATTACCCCTTACCGGTCAGGTGAATCCAGAAGCGTGGCGGTAGACATGGCAAACCAGGTCGATTTGTTATACAGTAAGGCCGTTGCAAATATAGCTCCAGGTTCTTTCTTCTCCTTTATCGGTAAAACTACATCATGCGC